>Ga0183099_1000266_pt1 | contig 42702 bp, 43 predicted proteins | sample Biomet1_FD_127788 | JGI IMG/M metagenome (GOLD analysis project Ga0183099, IMG submission 127788) | Microbial communities from bioreactor (seeded with anoxic lake sediment) at LBNL, California, USA - Biofuel metagenome 1 | ecosystem: Engineered > Bioreactor > Anaerobic > Unclassified ... | reverse complement strand
AATTAATTTAAATAAAGGTTTAATATTTGATCACAAAGTTCCATATCGCATGAGTGGTTTATAAATCAATTGGTTCACCTATAAACTGAGCCAGTGCTTGCATCCATGGTGCTCTTGTTATCCGCCGCATAGGCGGTTTATAGATGCAAATCGCGTTTGGCGCTGCCGCAGCAGTTATTACCCGCATAGGCGGTTTATAGTAGTGAGTTTGGTCTGTCCGTTAATACCACCAAGTTACCCGCCGCATAGGCGGTTTATGGTTTGGTATGGAATTAGAAAGTTGGCAGAATAATGTTCCCCGCTGCATAGTGGTTTATAGAAGGCACCTGCCAAAAAACTGTTTTGCTGAGTTGTGACCCGCCACATAGGCGGTTTATAGAGCTTAACTTCGATGTAACCTGTTTCATCGATCATTACCCGCTGGATAGGCGGCTTATAGTGTAAGATCAAAACTTTATATGCATCAGATATTGTTACCCTCCTTATAGGCGGTTTATAGATAATAATGCCTCATCTCGTATGGTTTTTTGATGTTACCCGCCGCGTAGGCGGTTTATAGATGCGAACAAAACAACTTAGGTTGACTAGATATGTTGCCCGCCGCGTAGGCGGTTTATAGAATGAAACATTATTTAATTTTATGGTCCATTTTGTTATCCGCCGCATAGGCGGTTTATTAATTGAGAATAAGGCATTACGCAGCTACATTTAAGTTACCCGCAGCATAGGCGGATTATAGACAAGACATAGGCCGTAAGGATAAATAACTAATGTTACCCGCCGCATAGGCGGTTTATAGTAATTACCAATTCAAGATCTTGATTAAACTTATGTTACCCGCCGCGTAGGCGGTTTATAGTTGACATTCACTAGTACGGATTTTCCATCTAGCGTTACCCGCCGAGCAGGCGGTTTATAGAAGAATACCATGGCAAACGAGCTAATACTCGTTATTACCCGCCAAATAGGCTGCTTATAAAAAGTGCTACGCCGCAAATAATGCACAGTACGGTTACTCGCCACACAAACGGATGGCATTACTGATTGCGTGAGAGTAAGGGAACATGGACATCTTTCGCATTTGCAAAATGCGGGACAAAAAACAAATCCACTTTTAGTGGTTTATAGAGAAATAATTAGCAGGTGATAGTTATTTAAACTTGTCTATTTACCCATTGTATAAATGGTTTATTGTTACAAACACATGGTGGTCGAAGCATTTTGTTAGCACTAGGGTTCCAAAATCAGCACCGGGAGGCGCTGTCACCACCATAAGATCCAGTTATCTTATCTGTCAAAAAAATAAAGAAACTACACTGGTTATTCCTTATTTATCGCTCTTACAGATGTGTAAATAAGCTCGTATTGCACATAGCAATTGCCAAACAACAACTTATTATTTAACAAATTAATAAATTATGCAACACAAAAAAAATAAAAATCGGAAGTAACCAGTACTTCCGATCTCAATGTTGTTTTTGAAGCAGTGGATAACAGGAAAAATAACTTTGCTGCTTAGTCTATAAACCACTTATGCCTATTATACCAAATCTTAGATAAATGAAAAGAATTTTATTTAATAAAAATTATTAATATTTTGTATTTTTCCTTGCTGATACCAAAACACGAACTATACTTTAAATACAACAGGATGTTGTTATCGAAATTGAACGTTTTTCTGGCAAATGAGCTGAGCAACTAGTGATCAAGATACGACAAGGATGTTGATGTTCTTTAATAAACTGGCCTTATACTTAACAATGCAATACAAGGCACAGAAACTATTTTCACAAAATTAAAAAACAGGAACGGTTGCGTTATTATTTAAACCGTAACTATTAAAAGAACCAGGTACATAGGATTGAGCTTCTTTTTTCATGATCCGTAATGTGAATTTTTTGCCATTGGATGTGCTTTTTAGCGCAACGAATGGGTTTCGGACAGTGTTTTTAGCCAAAAATTCCCGGTCATAACGATATTTTTTCTCATGAAGGCGATCTCGACCAAAAAACACTTCTTTAGCATATTCAGGAACATCAGAAATAGGGGAGATAGTGATCAAATCGCTATCCAGTAGCTCTTCCAGATTAATGCATTCAATCAAGTCCAGCAAGGCATTGGTATCATGGCTGACAGCGAGAATACGATGACCCAGTGTATCTGAACCATCATCAGCTTGTTTCCATTCAGGGAAAGACAAGCCAATAGAATTAATTTCGTAATGATTTAAAATACCATGGATTTTTTCAAAAACTACAGCGACGACTTTATTGGTAATAGAGGATGGGGCTGTAACTTTAAATTCTACAAACGAACGTTTCATAAAAACTCCAAAAATGCGGCCCTTCGAGAGCCGCGAATTAAAAAACTCATATTATTTTTTGATTAAATATTATTATTTATCAGAAAATCATTATTTATATGAAAATTATTGTTTATCAGAGAATACGCCACCACGAACCAGACAAGCAGCAACAAAATGAATATTTGGATCAATAGCATCAATTGCTTCATCTGTTTTCAGTGCATCAATGTAGCCCAACAGATTATCTTGCAGCAGTGTGTATAAATCAGTTTTGTTATTTACTCGCCATGCAACATCCAGCGTTTTATCAATACCAAATGGTTCAACTGGCAGCGCATAAGTCGCATCTTCGGTGTACCAGGTATCAATAGTACGGATAGCATTGCTCAGTTTTTGATAATGCATGATTGCTTGACGTTCTTCTTTTGACAAACGAGTGTAAGACAGTTGTTTCATTTTTGCATTATCTTCAAAAACCTGACTTGGAAAAACTTCAGCGGTTTCGCCCATATACATGTAACCGACAACTTTTAAACGAGTATAACCATCTTTTGTTGACAATGCGGCCGCCACTGCCTCAATCAAAACTGATTTGTCGTCTTGAGTAGTAGTAACCTTGTCATCTGTTACGAAGGTAAATACATCACCATTCAGCGTGATTTGTACTGTGCAGCGATTAGCAATACGCTTGTTACGCCAGAAAGGGCGACCCTGTGCAATATTATCAACATAACGCTCAGCCAATGTTTTATAGCCGCCTTTTGCACCATACAACTGGGTAAACAAAGTCATGGCTTCACGAGTATCTTTTTCATTACACGCCAATGGGGTTAATGAATTATCATGAAAACTAACTTCATAACCAATTTCCAGTTCTGGATGACCTACTGGCAGGATAGCTGTTTCAGTTCGTTTCAGGTTTCCTCGTGCAATATTACTTTCTTTACCGGCTTCTTTGCTTGCCAAAACATTTTTCTTTTCGCTGGCATTTGAGAATGTAGCACGCAAACCACGTTCTGAAATCAGCACTGGCTTACGAGAGACGATTTCTCCTGCTTCATCTCGTTTAACTGCAAACAACAGACCATCAGTAACATTCAGCGAACGTTCTACAGACAACATTGATGCGGCTTTCAGTGATTTAGAAGTGGTTGTTTTTTTAGACATGTTTAATACTCCAATTTGATTAAATAAATATAAATTATATAGGGTTGTATGGTAAATTTTTGTTTAAATACTTCTGACAATCAATTGAGTTTGATTTTCAGTTGTGATTTTTTCGTAATTCCAAAGAATAGCCGGGGCTAAAAAATCGGGATCGTTTTCTGCTGCACGTAATGCTAACAAGGTGGAACCAATGGTACGCAATCGAACTAAGCCAATTTGTGGCTCTGCATACGCATGCAGAAAATCATTTCGAACACATGCTTTTTTATTTGGTTCTTCAAGCAATACATAGCCAATCGAAGTAGGGGATAAATACCCGTAATTCTCATCTTTAAAAATAAAAGCTGTTTTTTCAATATTTTTGGGTCGAGAAAGCAATTTGAGCATTAAATCGACACGTTCTTTTTTGTCAGTCAATAGTTCCGACATATCTTCAACAACGAACAGTGGAGAAGTACTTTTCATTGCAGCCAGAGCATCTTTTAGCTCATGATAAGCGCTAAAACCGCCTTTTGTAAAAATCATACCACCGCAAAAACGAACATTCTGGATCGCCCGATCTGCAACTTCAATGAGAGTGGTAACATTTACATCATCTTTGCAATCAATTGTAGCTAACAGATAACCACTCACTGCGCCTGTCTTTTTGTCCAGGGTTGTAGGTGGCGTTACACCGCTACTCCTTTTTGCTTTCATGTAATTGATGATCCGGGGATGTCCCTCTTTCAATTCGCACTTATCCAAAACAAGAGAAAAGCACTCAAATTTATTAATCAAGCCAGGCGCGATTTCTTTAATTTTGCGCTCAATTTGATGCATGCCACCAGCAACACCCGTCATGGACGGAAAGCCAACCACATATGCATTCGCTAGCAAATCTACGCCATCTGCTTTAAATGGCACCATTAAGTTAATTCTATTCATTTCGTATTATTCCTATCGGCCGATCTGCATTAATTGTTCAGCGAGTACTTTTACCAAAATTTTATGTTGGTCGGCATTAAGCTTAGTAGCATCATCTTTCAGCACTTTTTGTGTTAGATGATTAAACAATTCAGATGCAAAACGAACACAGGCTTCAGTTGTAAATTTATCTTGAGAAACACATGCTTTCGAAATCACACCAACACCATGTTCCATCGGCAGTGGTTTTTCTTTATCAGCACGCCATTCTTTTCGATAAGACAGCACTTTTTCAAATAACTCTGCAACATATTCTGTTGCAAGGTACTCATAACGAGCCTTTTGTTTATGATGCTCGCAAGGCTGAGTAATACCCTTTAAAAAGTCATTTTTAAATGAGAAAAGTGAATATCCCTTTTCAAGCTGTTCTTCGGTGCTCTGTGCTCGATCGATAACAGGGATCTTACCTTTAAGAACAGAGTGATATCCCATGTTCGCCGCTGCAAATTCACCAGCATTTACTGAATTATCGCCACCAATACGCAATTTATCATTACCCACTCGATGCTCTGGATGTTCGTCTTTAAACGTAATAATGTGTTTTTTTAGCGTTTCATGTAGTTTGATTGACGGAATAGGCGTGATTGCAATGTAATCGCACTCATTTTCATCATCTTCTCGAACTGGAACCAGCATTTGTTCACGACGAGTCGTCTCAAAAATGGTCGGCTGAATGGCTTTTGCTGCCTCATTGCACAATAGTTCCAGAGATGATTGTTCCATACCCAGTTCTTTCAGGATGGCGCACGTTGATTCATCATTCGTTGCCAATGCGATAAAAAGACTGAATGGTTTGTTATCACGCATCAACTCTGATACCAGAAACATTTTAATGCGAGAAAAAAATGCGGCTCCAGCATAATAAAATTGTTTGGTTTTTGTTGCATCAAAAGAAGACAAACCAATGGTTTCCTCTTTCACTGTTGCAATAAAACGACCGCCTTCATTATCCGGGTTATTGACCTTGATGTTATGAGTAGCAATGGATTCCATTGTTTTTGCAACACTTTGGATAAACTTAATGTCTTTAATGCTTTCTGATGCAACATCTGGAGACAACAGATTACCAATTGAAACCGGTTGATTTTTACTATTTGCAATATTAGTTGCAATAATAATATAGTTTCTTAAATCGGTTTTATCTTCGATTACGAAATTACCTCGAAACTCACCAGTAAATAGATCGCCAGACTCCGGGAGTGCAGCTCGAAAACCGGCTGGTGCACCATCTTTTGCCTTAATTGCATCTTTACTGCTATTAATTTGCTCTACAATTGTCTTCATGCGCCCTCATTAGTAAATTTTCATTGTCTGTAACTGCTTTCTAATAGTCGGATGTATAAATAAAACAACCAACAATAAATAATTATTTCAATATTAAAGATGATTCAATAAATCGTTTAATGTCTTGTTATTAAATTACTTTAATTTGCTTCTTAGGAGATGCGCTTTAAAAATCAACAAGCTTCTTCCTAACTTTGTGGCTGCATAATATCATTACTTTTTGTTCTGTCAATAAATTATTTAAAAAATATTAAAAAACTTATTTTTAATGATTTTGACCAAAAAACATACAGTTCATGAGTTGATTTAGCTTATTTATCATGCAATTGGGGTATCACATGCAATCATATGCAAAATGCCACATAATAATAAATAGATAAATAATGAAATATGCATGATGAATATAGATTATATTTTACATATAACAATAATATGCTATTATTATGCTGATAATTAAATACCAATAATGACGGTTTAATTCCTATTTGAGTCTAGCTTATTGCTGGTGGATAAACGCGGACGCCAAATTATACATCTTTAATTTAATTTAAAATAATTAATGCCAATCGAAATAATCATTTAATAATAAAAGGGATTTATATGAGAAAGACAAAAATAGCAATATTACTTTCCTGTATGCTAATAGCACCATCTTTCGCTTTTTCATCGACATACTTAATGCAACAAAAAGTGGAGGGAGTAAAGTATCAAACACAAAATGAAATATCATTTTCTGCTGACAAAACAAGCATTACAAAGGGAGCTAGTTTTGCTTTAACATGGAATATAACAGGGAAATATGACTCTATAGAAATTTCCGGATTGGGCAGCGTAAGTGCATCAGGCACAAGAACGATAACACCAACCACATCAGGAATATATACAATTACAGTTTCTATAAATGGAGAGAAGACAGAGAAGTCGATTAATTATTCTGTTATTAATCCAGCATCATGTAAAACAATTTATGACAGTCTCAATGGTGCAGCGACAGACGGATATTACACACTAAGTACAAAAAATGGAAATGTTAGTTATTATTGTGACATGGCTGGTGGAGGATACACATTACTAACCAATATTACACCAACGAGCTCTTCTGCTGGGACATTCGTTCTGTATTCAGGAACCTGGCGAACACGATGGGGCTCTGCTGCTTCTGCATATAGAGATAGAACAATTTATTCAAATATGGATGGTATTCCATGGAGTACCGCAAAAATAAATATTTTGCCAAATGGGTATAGCACACTGGATGGATGGAATAATACTCATGCATCATATAACAGAGGTGTTTTATCAGGAATGATATTTGATGGACTTGAAATTACAAGAAACGCAGGAAGCACGGTAAATCATGTATTCGGTATAACAAGAGATATTTACTCAAATATAGGTGACGTACCATCTCGTAGAACAGCCCTGGGTATTCCATTAGATCAAATGTCTTATACCTATGATGTAGATACAAAATATACATATACAGTACCAGGTGGTGCATCTGTAACTGATGTTATACAGTTAAGAGGAATAAACGACCAAGGAACAAGCGATGAAGACTTAGGCTTTAAATATTATAATGTTTATGTGAAATAAGTTAAAAACGTTTTAAATTAAATGAAAAAGCCACCTTCATGGCGGCTTTTTCACAAGATGAAATTTATGCACCAGTTACATTGTTTCCTTCGGCATCATAATCCTGATCACTGCCACAAAAAGAGCAAATATCATGTCGAATAACGAATTCAACTTCCATTTCGCCATTAGTGATCGGCATGCTATCGATATCATCCTGTTCATATTCGTAGCATTCAGTTAGAATCTTTTCTGCCGTATCTCTTGGCAAAGACATTGATACAGTTAGATCTGAATGTCGTTGTCGCTTAGAATCTTCCTTTTTAACCAGCGATTGCAGTTTTCTAAGCTGAGTTCCGTTGAGATAATCTTCTCCCGGGACTCTAACATTAACAAACTCGTCACAATGATTGTCTGAGCCATCACCACACAATACCTTAATCATAATTTCACCTATTTGTTAGCAAAAAAGTTCAATTGTCATTGGTTAGCTTTAAAAGTATAGGCGAAAAACTGTTTTTTGCGAAGAAATACTAGAACCAAAATGATTTTTGTTGTGATTCTGCAAACTTAAAAAATAAGCATTTATCTTCTTTTTTTATATCGTAATTGTTTTTAATGTATTCAGCTAAAGAAAAATCATATAAAAATTTTCCATCATTATAAGTAAACTTTGGCATTTCTCTTTCAAATGATTTTAAAATAAACAAGAAAAACATGATATTAATAAGAGACATGCTGAATAGAATACATCCAAACAATGATTTCACAGAAATAAATTCATTATTACAAAAGGCAGATGAAAAAAAAGCAGCTGAAACAAGTCCTAAAACAATAGAGAGAAAAAACATTATTTTTAACTCTTTAATTGCTTTCTTTTTTTCATTTATTCTTTTTGTTATTTTTTCTTTGATATTTTGAATTATAATGCTGACATCTGTGTTCATGATTTTAGTGCTCGTTTATTAATTATGAAAATAAGAAAAATAATCGAATATGTTTACTGATGAATATTCAACTAATGCTGTTAATATAATTATGCCAAACCAAAAGTATTTATTTAATGCAATTTTCATCGTTTTTGCAATCATGCCTGCTAATATACCAATTACAGGAAGAAAAAAAACATAAATCTGAATATATGTTGCTGCTGTTTGTCCAATAATTGGTGTCAACAGCGTGGTAATAACGCTCATAATAAAATCCTATTATTTTTAATTAATTATATCAGGCGATTAACCAATAAACAAATCAAAGATGTTGTTCGTAGTTGTTTAGAATAAAATATTGATTAAATAAAAAATAGCTTGAGATAAATTCCAAGCTATTGATTTTTATTTAACAAAAATATATGTATTACCTGAAGCACCAAGTATTTTTGATGAACTACCACTATTAAATTTGTCAAAGAAGTCTGATTCATTATAAAGATAATTTGCGATATTATTTTCCGCTCCAAAATAACTATAATCCATTCCTGTCCCCCCACAACCAGATAGTTCATCATGAAACAATATGTTGGTTTTTAATGTTGAGCCAAGCTTTTCACAGCTTGCTTTTGTTGTTGCTTTATAAATGGAGACATAGGCATATTGCGCTGGATTTACTTCTGACATTATATTGGTTGCATTAGTCTTAAAATAAGACCAGAGCTGATCATTGATAGTATATGATTTACCACCTAAACTGGTAGTTACATAATTATCGGCAATGCTATTTGTTTCTACAAAGGAAGTAATGGATGTTCCTCTGACTTGAACCAGCGTCCAACCACCTGATTCTAAAGACATTTCACAATAGGTTTTAAATGATGTGCCGTTAATATTTAGTGTATAAACCCCACTTTGTGAGCCTGGATTTTTTTCTAAAACATCTTTACAAGAAGGGAAACCAGCTTGCGTTACCACGGTGTTAATCACTTTTGTTGTCGTTTTTCCATTTGCAGTTGCTGTAAAAGTAATATTCTTTACATTACCAGGCACAAAGCTAATCGACCCCGAGGCCGTATTTACCGTGCCATATCCTGAAATGGACATGGATTCTGCCCGACCGGTTAAATTCCAGGTTGCTGTTACTATGTCGGTTGAATAAAAAGACGTTTTATCCAGTGAAAACAAGACATTATCTATTTCATACCCTTTTACACCATCGGAAGACGATACCATTACGAATTGATCGGCGATTGATTCAAATGACAAAACAGAAGATAAACATAAAACAAGTCCAATTGCTTTTTTTATCATATTTATTATTCCTTAAATTAAATACAGTAAAAGCAATATATCACACGAATTTCAATCATTCAACAAAGTTCAAATAATAAACAATATGGCGACCGAAGTCGCCATTAATAATTACAAGATAATTAACTATTTATTGTTTATTAGCGACAAAGCCAATTCTTTAGCCTTATTGAAATCAGTTTTTCCCGAACCCAATTTAGGTAGTTTTTCTACAACCGCATAAGATGAAGGAATTGCTAATGGATTACAGCCATGCTCTTGCATTGATTTCTTAAACTCAAAAAAGTCAATTTCACATGATGTCAGTAATACAATTTGTTCTCCCTTTTTTTCATCAGGTATATTTACTGCAATAAGTTCTACTTCTTCTCCCAGTGACTGTTGTGCTATTGATTCAACACTGGTTAAGCTCACCATTTCTCCACCTACTTTAGCAAAGCGGGAATATCGATCTACTATGTAAAGAAAACCATCTTCATCTAAGTGCCCTTTGTCTCCAGTAACGTACCAACGGCAATTATCCATTACCTTGATCACTGAATTCGTTTTATCTGGATTATTTAGATATCCCTGCATGACTTGTGGACCGCCAATCAAGATCATCCCATCTTCACCAATTGGTAAGCTTTCATAACTCACTGGATCGACAATTCGAATGCTTGAACCCGGTAGTGGCATACCAACACTGCCAGTTTTGCTACCGACTTGTGCTTCAAAATATTGAGAATCATAACAATCAGGTAAGTTTACACTGACAACAGGTGTTGTTTCAGTCGCACCATATCCTTCTAAGATCTTTTTGTCGAATCGCTGATAGAATAGCTCCCTGACTACTGGATTCAGTTTCTCTGCTCCGGCAACAACGATACGTAAGCTTTCCATCATTAATGGATGCACCTTTGTGTTTTTAGCGTAAATTCTAAAAAAGGTAGAAGTTCCGCATAAAATTGTTGCTCGATACTTAGAGATAGCCTTGCCAACACCAACCGCGTCTGTTGGATCTGCATGACAAACAACCGGTATGTTTTCTATAAGTGGCATAAACTGATTAACTGTTAGACCAAACGCATGAAACAACGGCAGGCATGATAAAACAACATCCTTATCTTGAGTATTAACTACATCGGAGATCTGTTTTAAATTAGCCATTATATTTTGATGCGACAATTCAATGCCTTTTGGAGAACCTTCGCTTCCACTGGAGAATAAAATAGCCGCAATATCACCAATTTTTCTGGATTTATTGAATAATAATTTTAAAATACCGGTTGGTAACAACCGAATTAGAAACCATGTTCTTGCTTTCTCTTTCGCACTAATTTCAGAAAACAGATCTTCTATATAGTAGATACTTGTTCCTGCTAATGCTACTTCAGCTTCACTTCCCTTTGATGATAATTTTTCAATGAATTTTCGTGATGTATAAACAGTTTTAATATTAGCCTGCTCAATGGAGGACATAATAGCTGTCTTACTAGCTGTGTAATTGAGATTAACAATTGTTTTTCCGGCCAGCAAAGTAGCCATATTGCTGATCACGCCAGGGGTACTTGTGGGTAACAGTAAAGCAATATTCTTTTCTGGACTCAACTTGCTAAAGCGACGAGCCAAGCATATTGCAGCAGTAAGTGCTTTATCTGCGGTTAAAGAAGGCGTCATTCCATCAATCAACGACAATTTTCCTCTTTTTGCTCTTTTTACACTAGTGATCCAGGCGTCAGTAATGGATGGCAGTGACTGAACGTGTTTCTGCCAGGATTGAACCGATAATTCAAAAACAGCATTCTTAACATTCGAGGCAGATGAGTTTTTTGGCAATGGTTTTCCGAAAGCAACGATCACTTCTCTTAAATACCCACTACTGCGTAATGTTTTTAGTTTATTTGATGCTCTTGAGAAATAACTTCCCCAAAGACCACGCATATAGAATGGTATAATAACAACATCATCAGATGCTTTTTTACAAGAGATTTCAAAGCCTCTTCTGAACTCTGATAGATGTCCATTTCTGCTAATACCGCCCTCTGGGAACAAGCAGATAACTTCTCCTTGACTCAATAAATCGCCGATCAACTCAAGCGATTGACGACTACTTGCACTAGCAATAGGTATGCAGCCAAAAACCTTGAATATCCAATTTAAATGTTTTTTATCGTAAATGGACTTAAGCATAACAAATTTCACAGGGCGAGGGCATGCAATCTGGACCATTGCCCAATCCACGAAGCTAATATGATTACCTAATAGCAATACGCCGCCTGAGGATGGGATGTTTTGGATACCCTGAACATCGATTTGATATCGTTGTTTCAATACAAATTGAGTAACAAAACGCAGCACGGTTTGCGGCATTTTATAAATATTGTAGATAAATCCAAGAGCGGCAACTACGGCAATCAGTGTTAACAGATGCTTACTGCTCACTCCAATGAATGCAAAACCAACGGTTAAGCCAAGAAAACTAAGCATTGCAATATTTTGGAATAAATTATTTCCTGCAATCACTTTTCCTAATTCATCTTCAGCACAATGGAACTGGATCAAGGCATTTAATGGTACAATGAATAAGCCACCAGCAACGCCAATCAATAAAAAATCTACTGCAAATGCAATGCTACTTGTTAAATAGGGGAGTACAATCAATCCAAGAGAAATACCCAAAGATCCAATTAACACTAAGCTTACTGCAATATGATTTTTTGAAAATTTCGCAGCAAGTGCAGAGCCGATAGCGATGCCCACGCCAGTACAAGCCAGGATGCCCTGCAAGACCAATGTGTTTTCAATACCGATTGTCTCTTTTGCAAAAGAAGGGAAAACAGCCAGGAGCGTTTGTCCTATGGCCCAGAATAACGATAGCCCCAAAACAGATAACCAAATCAAATCTCTTTCAAGAACAGGTTTCAACTCTTGTTTAAAATAAGTAAAACTAAATGCATTTTTCCACTTATAACCGATAGCCTCATTGGTTGATTCAAGAGTAGGAAGTCTATAAAGCATAATAAGCTCAATAACGGTACATAAAACCAATCCCCATCCAACTGGCGCAATAGCCTTCAAACCAGTATCACCCGAAATCGCATTTGCAGGAAATAATAGTTCAAAAAACAAGGTAAACACTACTGTTCCGGCAAGGATCGCAATAATAGATACTGCTTGAACGACACCATTTGCTTCTGCAAGCCGGTCTTTACCAAATAGAGACTGAATATAGCCATATTTCGCCGGGGAATAGTACGTTGCTTGTATGGCCAATAAAAATGTCATACCAAAGGCGGCCCAAAACCATCCCATATAGTAAGAGCCGGTAATTGCAAGTGTTAGCCCAACCGCAATCCAGGCAGAAATTTTCATTACTTTGTTTTTAGGGTATTTATCCGAGCTAAAACCTGCTGGTGAAAACAGCAAAATAAAAGGGATCAAGATAAGTGCGTTAATGATGGCCGTTAGAATTACCTGATATGAACCATCATAGACTTTGAATATAGTATTTTGAATGACGATTTTATGGCCAAGATCTACGAATGCATTCATAAATCCGGCGAGTAAAAAAGCCACAGATCCTCGATTGGCGAGAAGTTTTGACATAATAAACCTCAATTAATTAATTATTAATTATATATTAGCAGCATAAAGAGATATCACAAGTAAAACTTGACAGGTATTATTTATTAATATGGAAAGTATTAATATAAGATACTTTAATTAATATCCTTGGTGAATAGACCGTTATCGTTATAAAGCACGATATAGCGTTCTGCTCATTATTAGTGAGTAATTCGGCCATCAGGGTCTTTTAGGCGGTATTAAATTAGACCGTTATCGTTATAGGTACTTAATAACAATGTAGTCTCATTATCGATGTGTAATTCGGTTAGCAGTGGTTAAAGAGGGGACTCATTAGTATCACAAATACAGGGACAAAGCCCCGTATTTATTATTTTTTCTTTATGCAAAAACGAGGTTCCCACCCAAATAGGGGATCGGAGACACTTGTTTTTTGTTTTCAAAGGTAACCATTTCCCAGGCACTTGCATCAGCCAAAACAGCTCTCAATAATTTATTGTTTACTGCATGACCCGTTTTATATGCCTTGAAATTACCCAGGATGCTGTGTCCACCCATATACAAATCACCAATTGCATCAAGTAATTTATGGCGTACAAATTCATCTTTGTATCTTAAGCCATCGGGGTTTAATACTCGATACTCATCAAGCACCACCGCATTCTCCAAAGAACCGCCCAATGCGAGATTTTTTGAATGCATGTATTCGATGTCTTTCATAAATCCAAACGTTCTTGCTCTACTGATCTCCTTTAAAAAACGTTCTCCTGAAAATTCAAAAGAAAGTTTTTGTTCACCGGCATTAAATGCAGGATGATTAAAGTCGATCTGCAACTCCATTGCAAATCCACGTGCCCGAGGAGAGAATTCAGCCCATTTATCGCCATCTTCAACCCGAATGGTTTTCTTGATCAGAATAAATTGCTTTGGTGCATTTTGTTCTTCAATGCCACCAGATTGCAGTAGGTAAATAAACGGGTTTGCACTTCCGTCCATAACAGGTACTTCTGATGCATTAACTTCAACAAACAAGTTATCAATACCAAGTGCCGATAAAGCGGCTGATAAGTGTTCAATAGTGGAAACACGGACGCCATCTTCATTAACTAATGCCGTGCACAACACGGTATCTCGAACATGTTCGGCATCTGCTTTTAGCAGCACCTCTGGATACAGATCTGTTCTAACATATACAATCCCTGTCCCAACTGGGGCCGGGCGAAAACTCAAAGATACTTTTTGGCCGGAATGCAAACCAACACCTGTCGCATTGACTACTTTCTTTAAAGTACGTTGCTTTATCATTCAAACCTCCTAAATTATTTATTTATTGTATATAATATAGCTTAAATATAATAAATTTGCAATAACTTTAATCTTTAATCCACTTTAATTCTCTCAAATCCCTCTCGGTTAGATAGAGAATAACTCCGCTTTTTTCCACAACCACTTCACCATAAGTCACTTCTAGTATTTGACAACCGGTGTTTTTTGCGGACATTATCTGTTTATAGTAAGCAAATAAGCTATTTGAAACCGATTGAGGGTTTCTTCTTAGCCACATTCTATAACCATCATAATTCATTACTTTGCCTGGTTTTATGGCTTTTTGCGTGTATTCTTCCACCGCACTAATTAATGCATTACCAAGCCCTTTTCCTCTCATGCCTGTTTTTACAATGATTTTTTTAACATTGGAAGTCGATTCTTTGTCTAAAAACAATTCCGCAATAACTTGTTCTTTGTAGATCGCCTGAAAATGATTTTTGTTTTTTAACAACAATACTGCATCAAAATCGGCAAGTGTTTTGATTTTTGTTTTATTTTTTTCTTCTAAAAAATGCATAATTTCAAGCTCTAATTACCAAATGGATATTTATTTTACACTAAATTAATAAATAATCAATCTTTTTAATATTTCCAGAATCGAACATTCCCGGTATCAATGTGAATAAACCCTTGTCCACGATAGTATCCTACGCCACCAGCTTTTAAAGCATATGCCAACCTAACGAGTTGTTCTGTAGTCACACCAAAAATACCAAAGTCGATAGCTTTTCCTTTTATATGCATGCTATTTCTCGCCGCATGGTATCCTCGTTTTCGCAAGCCTGCATTTGTCTCAGCAGAACGAAATCCGGAATATATTTTAATAAAGCCTCTTCCTCTTGTTGCTTGGTCATTAATAACCCATAAGAGATTAATCAATCGTAAATCGATAGGATAAGCTTGATTTTTACGGTGGTCTCTTAGAAACCTTGCAATTTTAATATAGCCTCGTTTATCATATTGTCCGCGAGACCAATATGTTACATCAAGATATTCCTTGGTATTCATGTTATACATTTTTAGTCTTCGATCTTTATGAACATCAACCGCAAATGATAAACTTGAAAAAAACAAACCACATATTAAACAAATCACATTAGCCAAAAGTATATAATATTTTTTATTTCTCATTTATCGTTTCTTTATTTTTTTTGAATAATATCATAATAAATAAAGATGGAAAGAAAAAGTTTAATAAATAACACTGTGTTTTTAAATAAGTGATATAGTATTTTTAATTCATTAAAACCAAAGAGAGAAAAATGCATTACAGAAACTTTATTTCATTATTATTTTTAACTCATTCTATTACTTCAGTGTCAATAGAAATATCAAACAAAGATTTAAAAGAAAATACAACCAAATGCACTGAGTTATCCAAAGAAACACTGGTTTCTTGTCAGCTTGCTGCAAATCATAACGATCCTCAAGGTCAATTCTTTATAGGAATGGCGTATTTAAATGGAGTAGGATTTCCAAAGGATGATGAAAAAGCGGTATTTTGGCTTCAAAAATCTTCAAAACAAGGTTTTGATCTAGCAGAGAATGAATTAGCACATCTAACGCAAGATGGAAAGGGCATAGAAAAAAATGAAATTGAAGCAGCGGATCTCTATAATAAATCGGCGAGACAGGGCGTAAAAGACGCAATGCTTCAACTTGGAAAGATGATTATTAAGGGAGAGGGAGTGGAAAAAGATGCCTCAATTGGTTTGGCATGGATAAGATTAAGTGAAAGCGACATTGAAAAAGAATTGGACAAAAAACAGACATTATTGTTTTCAAAGAACATGAGCGACAATCAGAAAAATAATGCAATAGATTATGAAGAATATTTAAAAACGGAATTAAAAATCAAACTTCATTAAAATTAATAAACAAGAGTATAAGTTCCGAGGCTTGTAGAAGCTGAATTAACTAGATTTAGCAAATAAGAAACAAGAACAAAATTTAATCAAATCTCGCTTTGTTATATCAGTTATTTATAATTTATGTTATATTCTTAAAAAGATAATGCTAACAAATAATAGCCAGTTATTGGTTGTTAGTTATAAAAAAAGGAAAATAAAAATGAAAATAAATAAAGGAAGATTGTTATTGTTGTTGTCATTAATATCTGTCAATTCATATGCAGATCAATATGTTATAATAACACCATCAAATGGGGTAAAAGGATATGAGATAGATGGAATGGACTTGGTTTTAGACAGGACTTCTTTCAATGCAAATGATAGCATTACAGCAACCTGGAATGTACTTGGTCGGCCCTCATCGATTTCATTAAGTGGATATGGACCATTATCGACTAATAGTGGCAGTGTGACTTATAAGCCAGGAGTGGTAAATGAAATCACTCTTACTGCAATGGCCAATGATGTTTCAAAAATCAAATCCATCCCTGTTACCGTGCAAGTTTATTCCGTGGGATCTATCGCATTTACCGCCAGTAAAACAACTTTTTTTGTTAGTGACACAATAACTGTTAATTGGAGTATTGATGGTCAACCTGAAAAATTAAACATTTCTGGATATGGAGACGTAACACCGACAAGCGCTGGTTCCATTACCTTTGCACCAGGCAATGTGTCATCAATAACATTAACTGCAACAGCAAATGGTGTAAGCAAAACCAGCATTATCCCGGTTGCTGTTTCCGTCCCTCCGTTGGCAGGCACTCTTGATAGTGGATATAATTGCAAATCAATACTAGCGGCGAAGCCTGCTTCGGCGAATGGAGATTACACGATAACTGGCTCTGGTTCTTCCGTGGTAGCGTATTGTGATATGAGTGGAGGAGGGTGGATGTTATTGTCTGATTTTGGATCAAATATTCCACACCCTCATGCATTAAAAGGCGTAGGAATCAATGACTCTAATGGATTAGTCGCTAATGGATACACATATCTTTTAACTAATATTAATGGCACCTCATACCATGTTGATCCAAACTATATGCAGTTTTATAATTCAGGCTCAGCAATAGGATGGATAGAGACTACTTTGCCAAACTATGCATCTGAAGTAAAGACACAGGTAAGCAGTCAATGGTATTCTAATGGACTAACAGAAACAGTGACAATTAATGGAACGGTTATTGGCAGAATAAACCCATACCAAGTTGAAACTGACATTAAAGCAACATATGCAGCTAACAGCAAACTACGAATTGTAGAAAATGGAATTTATTGGGTAAACGCAATATGGGTTAAATAATAATTTAATAAAAAACTATTAATAAATTATTTAGAGCGAAGAAAAAGATAAGGAGCTGTTATTCTTTATCTTTTTGCTTTCTATCAATCCGACCTAAAACTTTATCAATCCTATCCAGCAGACTCCATCTAAATTTAAGCACCCGCTAAATCAGCTACGATTTAGCGGATGTAATTAACTTAAATAACATTGTTATTTTGGTTTATATACTTTCAATGTCCTGAATTTATATTGATTACTAACATATTTACCATCTGCACGAAATGCTGAATAACTTCCACTCAGTACATCATCTGCTTTAGTTACAATAGAGCACATCAATGAATCATTCACATAAACTTTAATTAAGCCATTTTCATTAACCCATTCCATATTTTGAACTGGCGAAGTGATAGCTTTTTGTAATCGTCCCCCTGTTATTGCGCCAAATACGGTACATTCACTAGACGCATCTGCTCCAACTCTTGAGGATGCTGCCTGGTAAATATAGCCATCTCCAATTTCTTTTCCATTTCTATAAAATCCAAATGCTTGAGCTGTTGTATTTGAAACCAGCATATAAGGAGATCCACCAGCTATCCCTGTGGATGGTAGACCATATGGCGGAGCCATATCAACCCTAACTTTCCAACCAGAAGTATTTAAATTAAGTACAACATTTGAGCCAATATAGGAGGTCATTAATGCTAATTTACCATCTGTTGCCATTGCTACTGCACCAGCCGGTGGCGTCCAAGTTTGTCCAGTTACCAAATCTCTTATCTGTGATGTTGTTCCCGCACTAAAATCCACATTTTGTACCAGATCATATTCCACAGGAATTGTTACTGTTACATTTAGTGAAGATGTAACAGTAGTGCTTCCTGCTTTTGCTGTCAATGTGATCACTGGTGCTGTACCCGGCATAAATGTTACGCTGCCACTTTTGCTTGGTAACGTGCCATATCCTGTTAACGACACAGATGTTGGGTCTCCCTCTACATTCCAAGTAAAAGTAATGAAGTCAGATGATAAATAACTTGTTTTATTAGCTGATAATGACAACGCACCAATAACATTTACAGGAATACTGCTTGTCTTAGTTGTTTTCCCATCATTTGCTGTCAATACAATATTTGAAACCAATCCCGGGGTTAACTTAGCTTGGCCACTTTTTGCAACTTGTCCTAATCCAGTGATATTTACTGATACAGGGTTTCCAGCAACTGACCAGGTTACTTCCACTTCATCTGTTGATTTAAATCCTGTTTTATCAATCGTAAAAGCTATCTCGCCCACTGAATACATCTGCACAGTAATGGGAATTGTTTTGGTTTTACTGACTCCATTTGCCGTAGCAGTTAAAACAATAGAGGACACATTACCTGGAACAAACGAAGCAGTACCTGATTTAGCAACAACGCCTAATCCAGAGATAGATACTTCATTAGGATTTCCTTCTACATTCCATGTTATCGAGATCAGCTCATCAGCCTCCAGGCTTGTTTTATTCGCTGAAAAAGACATGTTGCCCACGTAATGCACAACAATTCCATCCACTTTCAATCTGATCTCATATTGATCTGATGCTATTACCATTGATGATAAAAACACCAATGTCATTAAAAATATTCGTAAAAACATAATTACTCTCTTATTATTAATTATATATTAAAAAACTCTCAAAGAACGGGGTGTTCTATGATATTAAGTTAAATAATAATATATACTATATATCACTTATTTACCACAGATACGTGCAAATGATCAATGACAAAATTATAATGAGATTCATTTGCTTATATATGTAATCATATTTTTAATATAAAAGGTAAAATAATTGTTAATTACAGCAACTAGATCGTGACTAATTTAGAGGGTGCTTAAATTTAGAAAAAACAGCGACGGATATTAATGTTTTAATCGGTGGATAAGTTAGCGAACATTTATGCAGCAGAAAGACACTGTTATTATTTATATCTCTTAGTTTGGTTTAAAACACTAAAGTCAAGTACAGAAATCATCAGTAGTGATTAAATTGCTTATTTTTTAATGTATTACCAAATGTCAAGTATTGACCGTTACTTGACATTTGGCATTATAATGAGTGCATTCCGTTCACCCACCATGCGCATTCTTCTAATCAATTGATTTTTTTAGTCTCATTTCTACAAGATCCAGGAAGGAATCAAATGACTTCATTAGCACGACTTCTTCATCAATGGTGTAGATCGCATTATCTTCGTCCATAATCAGTTTGTCGTAAATCTGAATGAATACCGTTTTCGATTCCTGTATTTTTGTTTTTGCTAACTCAATATCTTTTTCGAACAAAGAGTTCTTTTGTTTCCCATTCGTTTCTACTTTTTCTATTAGCTTTTCGATACGAGAAACTCTGATCTCAAGAAGATTCAGAAAGTTTGAAATTCCCTTTTTATAATACATTATGCTACCTCGTTATTATTTATGTTTTAATTATTATAGCATGATGATTAACTAAAATAAAAAAATGTTTAATCCTTTTTCATTAATATTAGGTGTGATATTATATATCATAAGCGAATGATTTTGGATAAATAATGAATAATACTCTGTTAAAATTAGAAGATGCATTTTTATTTTTACAAGCCATGAAATACAAAAGAGAAAATAAGCAATATTCCACTCAGATCACTCAATTAATGGATTTCAGCATTGTTTTGTCTGGAATAATTAGTGCTCAAGAAAAAATGCCTTCTTTAAATCATTCTTTTAATGCGGGATTAAAACTGCAAGTAGAAGAATTTTTATCTATTTTTGATGAATTAAAAAGAGAACTAAATGACAAATAACATAAAAAAAAGAATCGCTGATTTTTCCACTAAATTTATTGAGTTTTCTATAATAAACAGGAAAGAGCTACAGAGGATTGGAACTAAATTACCTGTCATATTCGCAATGACTGGCAATTTACTTAATCATAATTACCCTAGCCTTTCGGCACTTGCTTATTTGGCTGGTATTTCAATTTCAGTTCCAACTGTGTTGCTTATGACAGGACATTTTATCGCAGAAAGAAGACCTGTATTGCCTAAAATATACATTGAACTTGAGAAAGCAGAGCCAGCATATTTAATGTCAATATGCTCTGATTTATGCAAAAAAAACAAGAAACAGGCTGCATTTAAGCTAATACATGACAGATATGAAGACATGGATCCAATACAAAGAGAGCATCTTTCACAATTTGTTAGAAAAATAGAAAAAGACAATAAGCATAGAGATCCAGACACGCTACTAAATCAATTAGAAGATGGAATTTCTGTATTCAAACAATATCAAAATAAAAGAAATGCAAATATTAGTAATCGATCAAATTTAGAGGTTAGTTAATGAAGGATATTGTTATATTTGTAAACTTAACAAAACAATGTAATGTGAATTGTCAACGATGTTTTTTAACTACTGAAAACAGACAATCTAATAAGCAATTGAGCATTGAACTTTTTGAGAAATTCATAAAAACCAGTCAAATTCAAACGGCTGAAGAATGCACTATTATATATGAAGGCGGAGAGCCAACGCTTATTGGGCATGAAAAGTTATTATTATTCATTAAAAAAGCAAGAGAGCTGCTTCCTAATGCAAAACAAACAATGGTTTCTAATTTTTTAAATATGCCAAATTGGTTAATGGATATAACAAAAAATGAATTCAATAATAGAATTGAAACTACATTTGCAATGGGCGGTAAGTTTACCCTTGATGGCTCTCAAGAGAAATATCAATCCAAATTTGAAAGTTCATTAACTAAAGCCATTGAAAATAAAATAAATGTTGCCGTAAATGTTGAGTTAAACAAGGAAACTTATGAAAAAGGACCTGATGAACTAATTAGGTTAATCAAAAGAACGGGATGTAAAGAATGGGAGTTTGATCTTTCTGTCGACTTCCAGTCATTTATTAAAAATCCTAAATATAACTCTTACGGTTATCCAGTTGTTAGCGGAACAATAACATATAGCGAGTTTTCTGATTATGTGCTGCAATTTTACAAAGAAAACAAGGATTTTCTAATAAAAAACAAAATACAAACAACTATTATTGACCAAGCAAAAAACAAGTTTGAAAAAAATATGATGTTTAATGTTCAACGAGAAGGTTCTTTTTTTACAATAAATCCAGATGGTTCAGTTACAACAAATCCTTTGTTTTCAGATATGATCCCAACATATATCGGAAACTTAAGCATACAATCCGCTGAATCAATTTTTGATAGCAAATTAATAAAAAATAGAACAAGGTATGAGGCGATTAGAGGAAAACAATGCTTATCATGCGAATTCTATAGAAGATGCAATGGCGGCCCATCTCATGCTTTGTTGCACGATGGTAGCGGAGAATGTTCTGGGTCAAAAAAAATATGGGAGTATTTTTGTAATTAATTATTATACAGATTGGTAACGCCGATAGATATAACTATCGGCATCAATAAATATTTTTCCTTGTTATATTTTGTTGCATGTAATATATTATAAATAAATTGCTCATGACCAAATAAGGCAAAAATGAACAGAAAAAAAGCTTCCAGTAATAATGTGAAAAAATCTGCTAAAGTCGGAACACAGGTTTTAGAGTATTTTTTAAAAAAAGGTTTTTTTCCAGTGGAGAAAAAAGAGCTCGAATGATTCGCCGTGCTCTCTAAATTATCGAATGCGAACCGCGATGCGCGTATGTAGCCAAGCTGTAATAGTTAAAAATCATGTAATCAGAGAGCGGCTGGTTTATGCTAACAGAGATTTATCAAAAATCTCTGTTAGTTAATTTAAATACCTGGGATTATATAGACAGCACTAATGTCATCAATTTGTCCATTTTTTGTTGCAGTCTCGTACAGCTCTGATAAAAGAGACTCATGATCAGTACACACCGATACCTCATAAGAAATATAATCAATATTTGGAACATCAATTAAACTTGTTTTATTTACTATTTCTAGTGGATCGAAAAAACCTTTAGAACCAACAATAATTGGATACTTAATCAATTCTTTTTTAATTATTTTCGGAACACATAGTTCCCCGACCAAATATTCATCCTGGTTAATAGTTAGTTCTCTTGCTTCATTTGGCTCAAAAATATAAGCTCTACTATCGCCACAACTAATACCAGACACAAACCCCTTGTCAATCAATAGCATAATAAAAGAAGTTCGCCCTCCCTTGTTATTAATCATATCCAGATCTATTTCTCTTATCTTCGCTGCGGCACGAAGTAAAAAACTTTCATTATACTGATTGTTTGTTTTTAACCAATCAGTCATCTCCATTATCATTCGTAAAGATGGTGATGTATTTTTAAATGGAATACCGTCTGCCCCATCTGCAATCAGTAATATTACGGCATTATTATTTTTTACGATTAACATTTCATCAGCGCATTTCCTATCAGGTCTGTTTTTTATGAAGTTATAAATTTTCAAATCGGCACCAAATATTTAACAATAAATTAATTTTATATATTCTATTGCATCGCAGATGGACTGTCAATTGTGATAATAAAATTGCGTTTATTTAAATTAATAAAATCAAGACCATCTTCTGGCGTACCTAATCCTTTGCAGCTTGTGTTTTTAGTGTTTAATTTATCAAAGCAATCTGGGTTTAATGAGTGCTTTTGATTTAATGTTTGCTCTAGTTGATCATTGATTACGGAGCAAACTGTTTCTAGATAATCCAGATCGGCAATAATAATGAAATTAATACTTCCATTGTCTTAATAACTTATTCACAAACACCACTTTTTGATAACAACCAAAGCAAATAAAATGATGAAAAAAATATATATTTAATATAGAATATCATAAAAAAGAGGAAATACCATGAAGACACAAAAAAAATCAGATTTATGGATACAAAAACCACGGGATAATGGCATTTGGTTTATATCGTTATTTTTAATTCTTGTTGTTGGGATCTATGTTTGCGTTAGTGATAGCTGGAAGGAATTTTTCTCAGATAAAACAATTGCAACATTGTATCAAAATGCAGATCACTGTCAAAAAAGAATTGGAAAAACAAAACAATATCTTTGCAAAAGAAGCGAGGATATTGCTGAATCGATGACAGGATATATAAAGTGGAATTATGAATCAAATATAGATTGTGAATTTGATTATGGAAATCAAATGTGCGAACAAAAAGATGGCAAGCTTTGGGGACCAATAAGAAATGGATTTGCACTTGTTGAAATAGATAATGTTTTGCAATCAATACCTACATTTTATTCATTGAGAAATCCAGGATATTATTTTGCGCCAGGATATCCGCTAGCTCTTGGCTCAAACATGATCCCTAAAATAACAAGTGAGGAGCAATATTTGCTAACAAAAGCAAGGAAGCTTAGTAGCAAAATATGCGAATCAAATGAGAAAAATTGTCAAACAAGAGCGCAAATAGCAGTATCTGGAAATAAAACAAAAACTAATCAATTATTATCCCCGTCCATTATTGAGTAACAATAGCTTTGAGCCGTTTGTCGGCTCAAATTTTATTGCTTATTATCAACTTTTATTTATTTTTTAAAGCAGAAACAAAAAACCCGCTAAGGTGGCGGGTTTTCATATTATCAGATAGTTGTAATATCTATTTTTTTCGGCTTTTTGTGTTCAGGTATGTTTTGTTTTAAATTGATTTTCAGCATTCCATTTTCAAAGACTGCGCTAATCACTTCCATATAAATGGCTAAATCAAACTCACGTTGAAAATCAGCATGTCTAATGCCATTATAATGATATTCAGTGCAGTCATCTTTCTTTGGCGCAATGCCTTTTATAACCAATTTGTCGTTTTGAGTTTCAATACTAATATCATCACGAGAAAAACCGGCCAAAGCCATGTCAATCCGACACTCTGTTTCTGATAACTTAACTACATCATAAAATGGAAATCGACGAACCTGACAGCTTGCTCTGGTATTGGCTTGTTCAATTGTTTTAAGAATGCTTTCGATACCAATTATCGCTGACAAAACATTACAATTAGTTACAACAAATTTATTCATTTTTCTATCCTTTTTTTTATAAAAGCAATAAATTACAAGGATCTGCTGTGCAGCATCCGACTAGTTTTGTGTTTATCTTTACACGCTATGTTATATAGAGGCGTTTTTTTTAATTTCAATCAAATTTATAAAAAAATCGTCAATCTGTAAAAACCCATCACTATTGACTTTCATAATAATTTTGTCTATATTATCTATATCATTCGTCATAAGGACATCCGACTATAAGGTCGTTAAATATGCAAAACACAAATACAGCAAAATTAAACAATCTCTCTTTAGAAACAGAGGGAATGATCAAGGCAACATCTAAAGCTTTTGGTTTTATTGAAATGGCGGACGGACAAAGTTCTTTTGTCCCTCCAGCAGAAATGAAGAAAGTAATGCATGGTGATATAGTTGTCGCGAAAATCACAACAATGCCTGATGGAAGAACATCGGCAGAATTAAAATCACTGGTAACACCTGCGTTGACTGATTTTGTAGGGCGCATTCGAAGAACAGAACGAGGCATCTTTGTTGAACCAGATCATCCATTGATGAATAATTTTATTTTCATTCCGCCAGCGTATCGCAAGGGACTGAATGACGGTGACTGGGTTCGAGCTCGTTTATCTAAACATCCTTTTTCCACGGGTTTATCTGCCGTAGAGATTTTGCATAAAATTGCAGTGGCAACTGACGCTCGTGCTCCATGGTTAGTCACACTTGATCAATTCCAGTTGCAACATAATGACATTGATTCATTGCTTGATAATGAATTACTGGAAAAAATGCAGCAACAAACCTCTGCTGCATTTAGCAATAGAGTGGACTTAACGGCACTGCCTTTCGTTACCATTGACTCCGAAGCGACAAAAGATATGGATGATGCATTACATATTGAATCACTATCTGATGGAGGATGGTCACTGACAGTAGCAATTGCGGATCCAACTTTTTTTATAAAGCAAGAAGATACAATTAACACCATTGCTAAAGAACGAGCATTCACCACATACTTGCCAGGCCAAGTTGTACCAATGCTTCCTCGTCAATTATCAGAAGATCTTTGCTCGCTAAAAGAAAATGAAATTCGCCCTGCCCTCTGCTGTAAAATGCATATTGATGTTACAGGTGAAGTGCTGAAATATGAGTTTTTTGATGCACTGATTAAATCCAGCGGCAAGCTGGTTTATGATTTTGTTTCTGATTTTACAGAATTTAATAAAACAGAAAAATGGGAGCCAACTTCATCTCAATCTAACCAAGTAGACCTACTTAATCAAATGAGAAATGCTCGGTATGAGTGGAGAGACAAAAACCATTTGGTTTTCAAGAGTGAAAAACCAGACTTTGGTTTTGTGTTAAATGGCAACAATGTTTTGGGTGTTGAGCGATTCGAAAGAAGAACTGCAAACAAAATTGTTGAAGAAGCGATGATTGCCGCAAACATTTGTTGTGCTGATTTTTTGTCTAAAAATGGCGAGGTCGGCATTTTCTCTACGCATAAGGGATTTGATGAGGAACGAATTGAAGAAGCATCATTAATTGCTAATAATTTTAGTGAATCTCATTCAGCAGATACCATCTCTAAACTTGATGGTTATTGTCAGCTTCGTCGTTCTTTGAATGATAGTGATGATGATTACACTGATATTCGATTAATTCAATGTCATGCAAATAGTGAGTTATCGCTTTCTCCAGATCCTCACTTTGGTCTAGGGTTAGAGCAATATGCCACCTTTACCTCTCCTATTCGCAAATATGGAGATATGCTGAATCACCGACGAATTAAGTCAATCTTAGCAGGGAAACTATCAGATAACATTCCAACTGAAGATGATTTATTATCTTTACAAGAAGGTTCTGAGAAAAGTCGTCGCTCTGAGCGAGCTTTGTCTGACTGGTTGTACGCAAGACTATTAAAAAAATCATTGGGAGATAAGTTCTTAGCAAGGATTTTCAGGGTAACAAAGGGTGGTTGCCAAGTTACTATTGAAGAAAATGGCGCAAGAACATTCATTCCAACAAACATGATCTGCAAAGACAAAGACAGAGTGGCTTATGACGTTGATGCTGGTCGAGTTTTTATAGACAATACTCAAGTTTGTCAAATTAATGATTTGGTCAATGTAATGATTTTTGAAGTAGTCGAAGACAAAAGAAATATTACTTCAGCATTGATTCTGTAAAATATAACGAACCGGGCAACTTCGTGTTGCCCTTATTTATTTTACTGAAAATATATTACTTGAAAGTTATCGAGTTTTTGATATGGTTTATTAAATTTATTTTAGTGGTGTTCATATGACATATAATCCCGAGATCTATAATGATCAAAGACCAAATGTAGGAGTGACGATTGTTCCGTTTATTTATGATGAACAAGTAATAAAAACGCTTGTCTATAAAAGACCCATTGATGCTGAACAATTTGCTAATACTCATGCTCTCCCTAACTGCTTTTATGATAGGAAAAAATTTAAAACAACGGATGAAGCAGCAAAACATGCTTTGTTGGTAAAAACGAATATTTCAATACCCTATATGGAACAACTTCACACTTTTAGTGGAGATCACATAGATCCAAATAGAATAAATACAATAAATATTACATATTTTGCATTGTTACGAAAATCAGATATTCTGAATATATCAGAAAAAAACTTTGTTAGTGAATGGATGGATGTCGATAAATTACTTAAAAAAGATAATTTTGCATTCAATCATCATGAAGTATTGTCTTTAGCTTGGAACAGAATATGTTCGAAAGCAGAATATACGCCAATAGCAACTCAGTTACTCGATGAAAAATTTACAATTGTGGAATTTAAAGCGCTAACCGAACTATTAATGAATACAAAACTAAACAATTCTCGATTCAGAGATAGAGTGGAAAAGAGCGAACTACTTATACCTTGTAGTGGGGAATTTGAAAACAGAAAAACAAGACCTGCTCAATTATATACCGTCAACCCACATATCAAAGATTTTTTCTACCCACGGAGCATGACAAAAGCGACCTAATGGGCTATTCTGGCATTGTGTATGCCAGGTAATAAAACAAATTATTTCAGATCAATCGAGCCTTACAGGAGTAATTAAATTGAAAGATATTTTTCGTTTTAGAATTACGCTAAAAAACACAGCGCACCCTGTTTGGCGATTGATTGACATAGATAACTGTGCAACATTATGGGATTTACATGTGGCGATTAAAGATTGCTTTGGATGGCAATTTGAGTACCAACACACATTCTATCCTCAATACAATAGTCGATGTAATACTCTTTATGGGGCAAGTGAACACATAGAATCTGCTTTTGGAACTTTGTGTAACAAAGAAAGCATTAATATATCACTAAAGGATTTTTTTCAATCAATAGGCGATTCAATCCATTATCGTTATGAAAATGGTGAAGGATATGAATTATTCATAAAACTTATTGATTGGTCTGATTTCGTTGGACAAACAATCCCTCTTTGTGTTGGCGGTGATGGTTTTCCTCCTTGTGAAATAGTGCAAAAAAGACTTTTTGATAAAGTAATCTCATGGATCAATGAATTAGATCCGGAACATGAAATAAGAAAGTTGGTTTCGTTCGATTGCAGAGAGATTTTATTTACGGATCCTGGTGTTGAATTTGATGCGGTTCGTTCTGGAGATGCAGAAGAGTTAAAACAAGCAATTTATAGTAGTGATTTTGTAAGAAGCATGCGTCAATATGCAAACATGAGTATAGATAGTGAAGAAATTGTTTCTGATTTCATTAAGAAAATGAAAAAGCAATAGGGTTGTGTGACCCATTGCTTTTTTGTACTTTGTTGTTACCCATGTCTCTTTGTTGAATCTAAAACTTGTTTTTTAAAAAACATGTTTCACCTTCTGGCTTAATTATTATAGGTCATTGCACTTTCTTTACTTTTTGATAAAACATTGTTTTCAACCAGAAATTGTCTCATATCCTTATACAATGGAAAGACAGGCGTGCTCAACTTGTATTCAGATGTTATTTTTACTAATGTTTTTAATGGCTTCGTTTTTGAATCAATGTAGATACATTGAAAATCTGACCTTTCTTCACCAAACCTTGCGATCTCATCATCGAGAATGTAATCCACCCATCTTTCTTCCGCATTTATTCCGCCAACATCCCAGGTTTGATTGTTCGCTGACAAAAAAACATGGCTTAAATTAGTCAGAACAAATGGCTCAGATAATTCACCATTAAAATCTTTCTCAATCTCTGTAAAGTGCTTTAATAACAAAGTGATTTCGTATTTAATATTTTGTTCTTCGCAAATATCAGCAAGGACCGTTGTTAAAACACCGCATCCTCCTGATGTAAAAATCTGGTTATCATATTTTGAGTTAATAATTTCTATTGCCTTTTGTATAATCTCCATTTTTTTATTTTTCTCAATTTTACCATTGTTAATGAAGTTCTTTTTTCTTTTCTATTTCAATGAGATATTGTGTTGTTCTACTTACCATATCACACATATTATTTAAACTAAGAAATCTAAAAAACAACACAAAAACACAAGCACAATACAATCCATGACCCATTACAACATATGTGATTGTCTTTAAATTTAATAGGGATACATTATCACCATTGATTGCTATATGCTCTTGTAATCTACTTAATTCAAATGAGTGCACAAATGCAACATTAGATACACCAAATAGAACAACAACCCAAAACACAGCGAGAAACATCTTATTGCGTTCACTTCTTTCAAGCGCAATAATTTTCTTTTCATGAAACATTAATTCAATTAAAAAGACACCAGATATAAACATTGTTGTACACAATAGGCTTTGAATTTGATCGAAACCTACAAAAAAATACAAAAATGAAAAAAGGATCAGTGTTCTTGTTACGACATCAAAAAGAGCATAAAATATGTTTTTATTATTTATCATTATAATATTCCGTTGTTTTTGCTCATTATACATTATTTTCACATCAATTAAATACAAATCGCACTTTCTTCGCTTATTTTATTCTTAATTATAAATATTTCATCTTTCATTTTAGTGTTAATGATTAAATCTTCGTGAATTAATGATTGCCCTTTCATAACAAAATCATTCAATGGATTGTTTTCATAAAGGTTACTTGAGTGCATTTCTTTTTTGCGTAAATCAATGTTGTTTGCAGCATGTTTTGTTACAACATAATCACGACAACTAGCTCTTAAATCAGCAAGAAATGCGTATTTATTATAGGAACCTTTCTTTACAATGTTTTGATGTTTTTCATTGAGTAAAATATACCATGTCACCACCATCTCATCCAACGCACCAATCATAAAAGCAGTACGTTGCTCCGAGTTCATTCCCTCACTCTCTGACTTCTTCCAGGCCATCTCAGCCGCCCCAGCAACCGCAATCCATCCTTGTTCAGCAAGTGTTTTTAACTCTCGGATTGCATTTTTTTTGGACAAGTAATTTAATGATTTTCTCACAATCACAGTCAGAACCAGAGAAGCAATTAAAATAGATAGCATAATACAGCCTTAATTTAGAGTTAGTGAATAATTTGTTTGGTTACTTATTGCTATAATATTTCATTAAATATAACCTGTCAACCAAAGGATTTGCATTAAAAAACCAGCATGAAAACAATAACTTAGATCTAAATTTAATTGTTTTGCATTAAAATTTAATCATTTACTTAAAAAGAAGACTCAATGAAATCCAGGTTCTGTTTTTACATCAATTGACATTATTTAATTAACATATTATTATATAAAGATATTTATATCTGTTTCCTTCTTGCTCTAGCAGAAAAAATTATGGAGAGTAAAGTGAATCCTATTTTAACATTACCATTAAATACAGAAGGCCGAGATCTCATTGTCGGTGATATACATGGAATGTTTGCCCTTTTAAAGCAATCATTACAATCCATTAATTTTAATCCCAAAAAAGATCGGCTTATTTGTTGTGGAGACCTAGTAGATCGAGGGCCGTCTTCTGCTAAAGCAAAGGATTGGCTAGAGAAAGAGTGGTTTTACTCGGTTATGGGTAATCATGATGCTCAATATGCTTTTCACAATAAAAAATTTGATTCTGGCTATTCATTAATTTGTTTTCCTATTGATACATGGTATCTAGATATAGAAACAGAAGAGTCCAATTCTGTTTTTCAGGCATTATGGGATAAACTTTACCCTGCAATTGAAATTGAAACAGAAAAAGGGCTAGTTGGTGTTATTCATGCAGAGATCCCTGATGGCATGTCTTGGACAGCCGTGAAAAAAAGATTAAACAATGAAGATCATAACTTATTGCATGACTGTATGTGGTCAAGAGGTATTGCTGATGAAGCATTCTATGGCACAAATAAGCAAAGAGAACGTTCACTATATCTTAGTGATATCAAGCATGTTTTCCACGGACATACAATAAACAAACTAAATCAGCTACCTTATTCTATTGCTAATCGATATTATATTGATACAGGGGCCAATTTATCTCGTGATCCAGTGAAATATCCGTGCGCAGGTTTTACAATTTGTGATGCAAGATTTCCTGATAAGCCTCTTTTTATGAATAAAGAAGCCAGAAAAATATTAGAACAAAACAGAAAAGAATCAGATTTATCCATTTAATTAAGCGGTTTTAAATTATGTTCTAATTTCTTTCGATCAATTAGTTTGTTTATCATAAATACAGCAAATGCTGCTAGTAAGGGAGAGATAAATAATGAGTCTATTATTCCCCCTCCCCCAATTCCACGTATATGAAAATCAGGAACACTGGTGCTCGATTTCCATAAATCTATTATAAGTCCATTAAAAAAAGACAACATGTATATTAATAAAGGAGATATTTTTTTTGGGGAGTTCTTGAAATTCAAAAACAACATTCTTACTATTATTATCAATGAAAAGAAATCAATTTTATGAACAGATATGCTGTCATAAGTTGTTGATATAAAGCATGTTTTTATTCCAACAAAAATACTTATAAACCATATATACATCAGCTCTTTTTTTGTGAAATCGTTTTTTAATTTAATCACAAAAAAAGAAATAATAACCATTAGTGATGCCCCCGCTGGTACAAACATACCAATTTGAGCGAATGGGTCTAATATCCACTCACTTAATTCTTTTAAAAGCAAATTCATAAATATATTCTCATGACAAACTAATGCCATGGATATAGTTATATTCTCATTGCATTATTATTATTATTGTTTGTCTGGATAATATATCTACTAAATGCAAAATTCAATTAATTAATTAAAATTAAAACCCCATCCCCAGTTGTTCCGCTTCTATTTCTTGCTTGTTTATTTTTTCTGGCTCCATAGAAAATGGAGAATCAATCAAACAATAATCCAATCCAAATAATTCTCCAGAAATAATATTTGAAATAGTAGTCCAACAACCATTTGCAGATCCTACACCTATTCTTGGAAAGAAAATCTTTTTATTAGAAAAATCTTTTTTAATCTGTTTCATTACTTTTCTTATTGCTTCATAATCAGCATATAATTCATCGTTGCTGCCATATTTATGCTGTGTATAAGCATTAATTATCTCTATTTGTTTTCCATTGGACATAATCACTGATTTCGAATACGTTCCTAGTTTTTTAATATCACCTTTTTTTGTTTTTAAGTCGGCTTCAAATACTTCTGGAAAATTGTTTTTAAATTGAGCTGCTATACCTGAATCCATTGTATTGAAACAATTGCAGCCATGAATAATTACATCTGCCTCGCCCTCCTTTGCCAACTCAATTAAGTTTCCTTCTTTATGTTTTGCAATACCTTTATAAGAGGATAAGTAATCGCTTACGAGCTCTCTTGGATCTAATCCATACTTGTGTTTTATTTTTTCGGAATAGGCATCAATCCACTCAAGCACTTTGGTTAAATGTTCTTTTTTACCCATGTTATACACATTAACGCCAAATGATTCACTGATCCGAATTGCTTGTCCTGTCCCGCCTGTTTTGGATGATGTTTCAGAGGCCAATGTCGCTCCATCAGATGTATATGCCGATACAAATTTAACTGGTCTATCCAGGCTTTCACACAATACCTGCATTGCATTTCTAGACATTAATTTACGAGGACCATCTCCAAGATTTTTCCACCCAGGATGAAATCCGGATGTAATAGACATCGCTTTTTCTGGAATTTTGATTACATATCCCGCTTTACGATTATTTTTTCTATTATTAAAACCATCCCAAGGCAGAAAAACACTCATTACTCGACCATACTCACCAACCGGCAAATTTGGATCAAGTTTACACATCGCATCGTAAGCAATTCTGGCACCGGTTTCAAAAGATGTATCCGAACCATCAGCGCCTCCTGAATTAACTTTTAATCCAGCAAAAGCCATGCAACACGCAAATCGCATCATGATTTCTGATATTTTTTTATTAATTTTTCTTGAGCCTATTCCTGCATAAAAATCGACATCAAAAAGAAAATCGGGATAATTCATATTTTTTTCTCAGTTTTTTCAATACATTAATTTTAACACAATATGCATAAAAATAAAATATTGCAGCATAAAAACAGCTATAATATAATGGAATAAATGAATGAAAGGTGAATTAAATTATGGAATTAATTAACAAAGGAAAACTACAAATAAATAATAAAATTAAATCAGATGTTTATATTCCTGCCTCTATGGATTCTGCAATTAATACCTGTCCAACCTTTTCAGCAATAATAAATAGTTTAATTAGACAAGAAGATTTGGATTTTAGCATTCTTGATTTTATTGGTTATTATCGAGACAATCGAATACTTAAATTCTCTGAATTTGATCAAAACAAAATATATACACATTGGCGTAATTTCTTGAGAAATGATTATTTATCAATTAGCCATGCTAGAATCGCATTTGGATTCGAAGTTGGAATCATAGATCATATTAATGGAGCAATGAAAAAAACAATTGATGGATGGGTTAATGAAAAAAACACTCTTGTTTTAAACACAGATGCATCTATTAATGATGTTGAAAAATACATTTCCAATAAAACATCCATTTTACCTGTCATAACTGAAAGTGATGTCGAATCATTTATAAAAAACAAAGAAATAAAAATCAATGAAGAAGTTATTGCAAAATATAATGATGACAATGAAGCATGGTACTATAAAAATGGTTATGCAATAAAAGTAAATCTTAATGAATCAAATAGCTACAATGGAATTAAAAGAATACTTTCTCATTCTGATTGCGTGGTTTATTTAAATGGAAAACATGAAAAACCTCTTTTTCATGGAACAACATCAAAAAACGAAGAACCTACTGGTTTAAGTGGAAATCCATCTTCATTATCAAGGCAAGGCCAAGTAACATATACGACTCATTCACATAAAGAAGCCATATCTATTTATGCAAATCCACTTTCTTCAGAGGTAATGAATTATAGATTTGAATCATCTGGTGGAAAAGAAACATATAAAAACATGAAAGACATCTATGGACATATTTTTGAAGTCAAAGCAGATGAAAATTCAAATATATACATCAGTGAGCTATCAAAAGAACAATTAAATACTGATTTATTGCCATCACCATATTTAATTTCATTGATAGCAGATGAGTTTCCATCAGAATCTCGTAAATTTTTCAATAAGATGCAATCAAAGTTATATTCATCATGCAATACTTATGATGTTTATCAAGCAATCAATGAGTTAACAAATGATCTAATGGACAATCAATTTTATGATGAAAAGAACATTTTAAAAAACGGATTGTTGAAAACTATATTTTCCAGTATGGGATATGAAGGAATTGATATTACATTTCCAACGACTGAATATTTTGATTCGATTGATTTATTAATAGAAGAAATCAAAAAAAATGATATTCAAAATTTAACTTGTTTTGAACAAAATAGAATACGACTAAATGAAATAGAAAAACAACTTTCAATCTACAAAACAAAATTAACACAAAGTATTCCAACAAGGGGGCTTGTTGGGCATACATTGTTTTTTAACACCAGTAAAAGCAAATCTTTTGAAGTAACAAAAATGCACTTACTTCCTATTCATCCAGCCATACAAACAAAAAAATCAACTGCTGATATTTACGATTTCAAGTTATCATCATACCCATCTCTTGAAGATATCTATACACTTGATAACAAGATAAACAAGGACTCTATTTTAAGAGAACCGAATATAAACATACAACTTAACATTTAAAGACATTAAAAAACCCATCTAGATGGGTTTTTTAAATTAGATATTTCTTTTTGCTCTCATAATTAGATATGCAGCAATTGAGCTATTATTTTCGTAAATAACACTGTTCATGTATTCTATAATTATTTCATTTAAATAATTTTCAATCGCCAATGTGTCGTCTGATTCTATTGCTATTTTTAGCACCCTATCAACGTAACAATCATATTCATCACTCGACATTTTGGAAACACAAAGCGGATCCCAGGTGTCTCTTAACGTACACCGTATCTCCTGTTTTAAGTTTTCTATCTGATATGAATTCAATCATCATCTCCGATCACGTTATCTAAAATCTTATTTACATTCAAAATATTTACAGTTTGTTTTTGTTCATTCTCTTCATTGTTGATCTGCAACATCGCATCAACAAAGTGTTCTTTCCCTAGTATTCTTGGTGCCTCAAGCAGGTCTTTTTCTTGAATCTGGACGATATGAGCCAAACCACCAATAAGCAATCCAAAGACATCATTGTCTCGCTCAATAAGAATAACAAAATTTTTATCTTCTTCTGCCATTGCTCCACCATTCATCGCTTTTTGCAAGTCGATCACCGAAACGACTTGTCCGCGCAAGTGAATGATCCCTTCAATCGCACTAGGATAGCCCGGTACTCGATAAAACTTTGGTCGAGCTATAACTTCCCGGATAGACAGAACATTGATTGCAAAAAGATGATTATCATTTGCTTTCATTTTAAATAAAAACAAGCCTTTTCCATTGTTTTCTTCCAAGTCCAATTGTTTTTCATTTGAAGACACTGTATCATTCCTTAAATAATTAAATCATAAAAATTTCATTAACTATAATGTGTTTTAATAAAATTAACAACAAATAATAACTATAATAAGGATTAAAATAATGATTGGAGCCATCGTCGGTGATATACTTGGTTCTAGATGGGAAGGCACTAGTGAAAAACCAGATCTGGAAAAACCGTTATTTTATGAAGACTCAAGACAAACAGATGACTCAGTGCTTTCAGTTGCCACAGCACATGCGATTCTGCATCATTCGTCTTTTGAAGACGCATACAGATCTTTTTTTAGATTGTACTCTGGATCGATAACCAAACTGGGACGAGGATTTCCTGCTGGATATGGGCCAATGTTTGTAAATTGGGCTATGGATGATGAAAGAAAACAAGGGACTAGTTATGGCAATGGTTCCGCAATGAGAGTCTCCCCGATTGGATGGGCTGCGACATCAAGAAAAGAAGCAATTGAAATGGCCAGAACATCTGCAATATGCACTCATAATCATCCTGAAGGCATAAAGGGAGCAGAAGCTATCGCTCTCGCTATTTACTTAGCAAGAACTGGCAAAAGTAAAGATTATATATTTCCATTATTATCCTCTACTTTTGAATATCCATTAGAATTCGACCTCCTTGAGCTTCATGATAATTACGAATTTAATGCAACTTGTCCCGGATCCGTCCCCCAGGCATTGGCTTGCGTATTTAGAGCTGATTCTTTTGAGGAAGCAATGATGAATGCGTTGTATATCGGTGGAGATAGCGATACGATTTGTGCTATTGCTGGTTCTGTTGCTGAGCCACTATGGGGAGTCCCTGAAGAGTACTCAAAAAAAGCAATGTCTTTATTAGAAAGGTACACTCCCATGCTAGCTGGCATAGTACAGCAATTTGAAGACAGATATGGTTCAAATACTACAAGTAAAACAAAAGAACACATTATTGGTTTTAAACAGCAATTAATTAATCGTTTATTATAGGATGGACACATGATTGGTGCGATAGTCGGAGACATACTTGGTTCAACATGGGAATTCAAATTGGAAAAACCACAAAAAGAACCTCCTTTTTTTTTAAGCGATTCTCATATTACTGATGATTCAATACTAACCACAGCAACTGCACATGCTCTTTTGCATAAATCCAGTTTTAAAGATGCATATTGTTCGTTTTTTAAACTATACACTGGACACAATAAAGGAATGCCTTCAGCAATAAATGCTGGTTTCGGCGGGATGTTTGTTGATTGGGCATTAAGAGCTCCTGAAGATCAGCACCCCTATTTTAGCTATGGCAATGGTTCCGCAATGAGAGTTTCTCCCGTTGGTTGGATTGCAAATTCAAAAGAAGAAGTGTTATCTCTTGCATTGCAGTCATCTTATTGTACTCATGATCATCCGGAAGGTATTAAAGGGGCTCAGTCAACGGCGATGGCTATTTATTTAGCCCGTCAAGGAATGAGTAAAAAAGATATTTTTTCAGAAATAACATCCCTCTTTGATTACCCCTGTGATTTAGATCTTGACTGGTTGCATGAACATTATCTTTTTAACGAAACCTGTCCTGGTTCTTTGCCACAGGCATTTTCTTGTGTGTATCATGCTAACTCTTTCGAGGAAACAATAAGTAATGCACTTTATATTGGGGGAGATAGTGACACAATTTGTGCCATTGCAGGCTCCATCGCAGAGGCTATATGGGGTGTTCCTGAAAAAATGGCGAACATTGCTTTAAATATTCTGTATAAAAACGCACCATTAATGGCTGGGATCGTAATGGAGTTTGAAAAAAGATACGGAAATAAAATATGTTAAATAACAAAGATATAAGGAAATAAAATGATTGGTTTAGTTGTTGGTGATCTGATCGGTTCTACATGGGAGCACAGTAGTGAAAAAACAAAAAAAACACTACCTTGTATATCCAGCACTTCTTTTTTTACAGATGAAACAATATTAAGCATTGCGACAATACATGCTATTATGCATTCATCTCCTTTTGATGATGCTTACAATACATTTTTTGATTTATTTGGCGGAATTCCCGCTGAAAGAAAAGGTTTTCCTCCTGTTTCTTTTGATATCGATTTTATAACATGGGTTTTATCATGTAAAAAAGAACAAAAAGCCTATGATAGCAAAGATAGCACCTCAGCAATTAAAGCGGCTCCAATAGGTTGGTATGTTAATTCAGAAGAAGAAGCTATTGCTATGGCTGAAACGGTAACTAAAATAACAAACAGTCATCACAGTGTAATTACAGCAGCAAAAGCAATAGCTTTAGCTATTTATCTGGCTCAAAAAACACAGAATAAAGAGCTTGTTTTATCCACCATAGCAGATAAATTTCAGTATATTTATTCCCTCGACATAGATGAGCTACATCGAACATCAACCTACAATTCATCATGCGAGCATGTTCTTCCTCATGCATTGTCTTGTATTTATCATGCTCATTCATTCAGGGAAGCGATGACTAATGCGCTGTATATCGGTGGTGATACTGATAACATATGTGCAATTGTCGGAGCAATTGCTGAACCGTTATGGGGCGTCCCAATAGAATGGGCTCAAAAAGCAATAGATGAACTTCGAGAAAAAGCCCCGTTGATGGCTGGTACACTAATAGAGTTCGAAAAGAGAATGGGAAGCTGGGTTAATTCTGACATTAAATTAAATGAAAAAAATCATGGTTCAGAAAAATTGTTGATAAAATAAAATAAAATAAATTAATATTTATATAATAATTAATAAAAAGATATTGACATAATATCAAAACCGAACTATTATTATCACATGATTTAAAGCATATAAAAACCCCTTCTTGAAAAGGGGTTTAAAACAGACAGAGATAGTATCAAATATCAACTAACCGGAGTTTTAAAATGAAAAAAATTGAATTAATTATCATTGATCCGCAATACGATTTTCATGATGTGCCAGAAGAAAACCAAGCAATCAGTCATTTTGAACAAGCAAAAGGTATTGTTGAGCGAGTAAAACCAGCACTGCCTGTTACTGGTGCATGGAAAGATTCGTTACGTTTGGCAAGTTTTATTAAAAACGCTGGCGAACACATTGACCGGATCACGGTTACACTGGATTCTCATCAGCAGTATGATATTTCACATCCATTGTTCTGGGTTGACAAGAATGGTAAGCACCCTACTCCATTCACAATGATTTCAAATAAAGATGTCAAAGAAAAAACCTGGGTGCCTGTTCATTCTGATAAAACAGATCATGCTCTTGATTACACCGCTGCCTTAGAAGCTGCCGGTAATTACCCACTGATCATTTGGCCGCCTCATTGTTTGATCGGAACGGTAGGTCATAATGTCGTTCAACCGGTATCTGATTCACTTATGAATTGGGAACAAAAATACAGTACTCGTGTCAATTATATGTCCAAGGGACATAATCCGTTCACAGAGCATTATGGCGCATTTGCTGCGGAAGTCCCTTCTGCAAACGATCCAACTACTAAACTTAGTTTGCCATTGATTCGTCGTTTCGAATCAGCAGATGTTGTTCTGTTAACCGGCCAGGCTTTAAGTCACTGTGTTGCAGCGACAGTTCGTCAGTTAGCTGATAATTTTGGTGCTGAAAACATTAAAAAGTTAGTATTATTGCGTGACACCACTTCCCCTGTATCTGGTTTTGAGAAAAATGGCGAAGATTTTATTGCCGAGATGCAATCACGTGGTATGCGAGTAATTAATACAACTGATATTAAAATCACAAGCAGTGATTTATTGTTTTAATTTTTCTTGATTTAATGCCTGTTTCTATCTATTGACGGCAACAGGCATAAAAATAAAATATTAATTGGAGATAAAAAATGAAAGATCGCAATGTTATGATTGATGATGTTACAGAAAGCAATTTTCACTTTTCAGCAATTTCAGTTGATAAACTGAGTGCAACAGAATACACACTGGCAACAATTGTAATGGATCAAAGTGGTAGTACCTCAGAATTCCAAAAAGAACAAATTGCTGCACTTGAATCCATTATTGATGCCTGCCGTAAATCTCCTCGTGCAGAAAACTTAATGATCCGTTTTGTTACTTTCAATGATCAGACCTTTGAAGAACATGGCTTTCGTCCTTTGTCTACCATCCAATCAGCCGATTATCGGAGTATTTCAGCACCAACTGGTATGACGGCACTAAATGACGGCGTAATCAATGCGATTGAAGCAACGAAGGCGTATGGCAAAAAATTAATGGAAGATGATTTTGGCGTCAATGCGATTGTATTTATTACAACTGATGGCGATGATAATAAATCAAAAAATCCAGCCTCAAAGGTAAAACAAGCCATTAAAGATTTGCTTCGAGAAGAAGCTGTAGAATCGATTCGAACAGTGTTAATTGGGATCAATACCTCTTATGGTAACCTAGCTGTGAAACTCGAAAAATTCAAAGATGAAGCTGGCATTGATCAATATGAAAAAATTGAAAATGCAACAGCTAGCGGTTTGGCGAAAATGGCGGACTTCGTATCTAAATCAATCAGTGCACAGCAACAATCTCTCGGTACTGGTGGCCCAAGTAAAGCATTAACATTTTAAATAATGTTGAAAACAAGAAACCTCGCTCTGCGAGGTTTTTTATGTAAATAATAATTTGACTTTGCTTTATTTATGAATATATTAAATATTCATTTTTCGAGTTATATTTTGAGAGCAAATATATGTCAAATCAATCAAAACCGCTTTTTACATTCAGTACTACTGATTTCAAAGAAAAGGTACTTAATAATTTACACTCAGTACTAGGCACCAGTGAAAAGAAAGCAAGCAAACAAGCATGGTGGATGGCAACCTGCGCCACTATCAATCAGATGCTGTTCGACCGACTGACCAGCACACAACAGACTCACTTCAAGAAAGACACGCGTGCCGTGCACTACTTTTCAGCCGAATTCCTGATGGGACGACTGACCGCCAACAACCTGCATAATTTAGGGCTTTATCAAACGTGTGATGCCGCACTGAAAGAACTCGGTCTGGAATTGACTGATCTGTGCGAAGAAGAACCGGATATGGCACTCGGTAACGGTGGTTTGGGTCGTTTGGCTGCCTGTTTCATTGATTCACTGGCAACACTGGGCTACCCGGCACTCGGTTATGGCCTGCATTACGAACATGGCTTATTCCGTCAGGAGATCCGCGATGGTCGTCAGGTTGAACGTCCTGATTCATGGCGTGAATATGGCAACCCGTGGGAAATTTGTCGCCCGGAATCTGTGCAGGAAATTCCACTCTACGGCTATGTAGAAACCGTATTTGGCGAGGATTGCAAAGTCCGTAAAGTGTGGCACCCAGGCCGCGTGATCAAAGGTGTACCTTGGGATATTCCGATCGTGGGCTTTGGTGCTCAGACCGTAAATATTCTGCGCTTGTGGGAATCTCGCGCTTCTGAATTTTTTGATTGGGATGTATTTAACCACGGTGGTTATATCGATGCACAGAAAGAAAAAGCCGAAGCAGAAACCATTTCCAAAGTGCTTTATCCGAATGATGAAACGGAAGCAGGTAAAGAGCTGCGTCTGGTTCAGCAATATTTCTTCTGCGCCTGTTCATTGAAAGACATTATGCGTCGTTACAAACGCACGCATACCGACTTCAAAGACTTTGCTGCGCAAATTGCGGTACAGCTGAACGATACACATCCGACTATCGCCATCCCTGAGCTGATGCGCCAACTGATCGATGATGAAGGTTTGGAATGGGAAGAGGCATGGAATACTTGTAAGCAAGTATTCTCTTACACCAACCATACGTTGCTACCAGAAGCGCTGGAAACATGGCCGGTTTACCTGTTTGAAAAGGTATTACCACGTCATCTTGAGATCATTTATGAAATCAACGCTTACTTCCTGAAAAATGAAGTCGACGTGAAATGGCCGGGTGATAATGATGTGAAACGTAAACTTTCCATCATTGATGAAAGTAACCCACGTCGCGTGCGTATGGCAAACCTGTGTGTCGTTACTTCGCACAAAGTAAATGGTGTGGCAGAAATTCATTCCAAGTTGGTGAAAGAAGATCTGTTCCCGGAATTTAATGCGCTCTGGCCGGATAAATTCTGCAATGTCACCAATGGTGTCACCCCTCGTCGCTGGTTGCTTTCTTGTAATCAGGAACTGGCTAATCTGTTTACCGAAACAGTCGGTACGGAATGGCCATTAAATCTGGATGCACTGCAACAGCTGACCAAACATGCGGATGATGAGGTATTCCAGAAAAAATTCATGGATATCAAACGTCGCAATAAAGAAAAACTGGTTAAAGTCATTAAGGCAGAAACCGGAATTGAAGTGAGTGCCGAGGCTATTTTTGATATTCAAATCAAACGTCTGCATGAGTACAAACGTCAGCAGTTGAACCTGCTGCACATTTTAGTGCTCTACCGTCGTCTGTTACTGAACCCTGAATATGACATGCACCCACGTGTATTCATCTTCGGCTCTAAAGCGGCACCGGGTTATCGTGTGGCCAAAGACATCATTTATGCCATCAATAAAATTGGTGAACGCATTAATGCTGATCAGCGGATCAACGGCAAATTGAAAGTCGTGTTTATGCCGAACTATCGCGTCAGTCTGGCAGAAAAACTGATCCCGGCAGCCGATGTTTCGGAACAGATCTCAACCGCCGGTTATGAAGCGTCTGGTACTGGTAACATGAAACTGGCGATGAACGGTGCTATCACGATCGGTACGTTGGATGGTGCCAATATCGAGATTGCAGAAGAGGTCGGCGAAGATAATTGTGTGATCTTCGGTTTAGACGTTGAAGAAGTGAAAAGCCTGAAAGCGCAAGGTTATAACCCTTGGGATTATTACTATGCGAACCCAGAAATCAAATCTGCTCTGGATTGGCTGGACACGGACTACTTCACGCCTGGTCACCCCGGTGAACTGCAATCGATCAAAAAATCATTGCTCGATTGGGGTAACACTTATTGACGCTAGCCGATTTTGCTTCTTACGATGCAGCGCACAAGCGCATTGATGCTTTGTATCGGGATAAAGCAGG
>Ga0183099_1000265_pt1 | contig 42725 bp, 46 predicted proteins | sample Biomet1_FD_127788 | JGI IMG/M metagenome (GOLD analysis project Ga0183099, IMG submission 127788) | Microbial communities from bioreactor (seeded with anoxic lake sediment) at LBNL, California, USA - Biofuel metagenome 1 | ecosystem: Engineered > Bioreactor > Anaerobic > Unclassified ... | reverse complement strand
GCTTTTCCGCAAACGTGCCCCAAATGCGGTAGCGTTGCCGTTTTTGAGGACAAGTTCGCCTATTGCCCCAACCATGCCTGCCCGGCGCGGGTGGTGCTGGGGATTGTGCATTTCGTTTCCAAGGCCGGGTTGGCCATGGATGGCGTGGGCGAGAAGTGGATAGAAAAGTTGGTGGACGAGGGCTTGTTGCACTCCCCGGCGGATTTGTTTGAGCTGACCACAGAGCAATTGACGAGCTTTGAGCGCATGGGTGAGAAAAGCGCGGAAAATTTTGTGCGCTCGGTTGCGGAGGGCGGCAAAAATGCCACCCTGGCCCGGTTCATCAGTGCCTTGGGTATTGAGCAGGTAGGTGAGCAGACAGCCAAGGAACTGGCGAAACGCTTTGCCGACATGGACGAGCTTGGTAAAGCCGACGAGACCGAGTTGCAAAAGCTTAAGGATGTTGGCCCGAAGGTTTCCGCCAGTATCCGTGCATTTTTTGCCAACGAGGGCAATAGGGCGATGCTGAAGCGCTTTCAGGCGCTGGGCGTTTGGCCACGTTCCGCCACTGCGGCGGAGCAGGGCGCTCAACCTCTGGCGGGTAAGGTCTTTGTGTTTATTGGTACGTTGCTTGATGTTTCACGACCCCAGGCTCAGGCGCTTGTCGAGAAGCTTGGTGCCAGTTGCGCAGGGAGTGTCTCGCGCAAGGTTAACTATGTCGTGGCCGGGCCTGATGCTAAAGCTCATAAACTTGATAAGGCTAAGAACCTGGGCCTCACCGTCTTGGATTTCGCCCAATTTTCCGCTATGCTTTCAGAATACGGAATCGACACCTCAAAAGCCGGAGGATAATCATATGAATTGCGATGTTGTCATCATGGGCGGCTGTGGTCGCATGGGTTCCACCCTTGTGCGCATGGCTCAGAATGACCCCGAGCTTTCGCTGAAGGCCGTCATTGAACGCACGGAACGCCTTACTGAGTTGGAAGTGCTGGACTGCCTGGTTTCCGATGATCTGGATGCTGTTTTGCCGCAGTTCCCGCGCGCTGTCGTGGTGGAGTTCACCTCGCCGGAGGCCACGCTGGACCATGCGCGCATCTGCAAGCAGCACGGCAACCCCATGGTCGTTGGCACCACGGGCATGAAGCCTGAGCAACTCGCCGTGATGGAAGAAATAGCCCAGACTGTTCCCGTACTGCTGGCCCCGAACATGAGCTTGGGCGTGAACGTGCTGTTGAAGGTGCTGCCCATGTTGGTGCAAATGCTGGGGCCGGAGTACGACATGGAGATGATGGAGATTCACCACAACCGCAAGAAGGACGCGCCCAGCGGTACCGCGTTGAAGTTGGCCCAGTGCATGGCCGAGGCCCGCGGCTGGGAATATGATGACGTCAAACGCCACTGCCGCGATGGCATTATAGGCGAGCGACCGCACGATGAACTGGGCGTTGCGGCCCTGCGTGGCGGCGATGTGGTGGGCGACCACACGGCATATTTCTTTGGCCCGGGCGAGCGCATTGAGATAAAGCACCAGGCGCACACCCGCGAGAACTTTGCACAGGGCGCATTGCGTGCTTCCAAGTGGTTGATGAACAAACAGCCGGGCAAGCTCTACAACTTAGGCGATCTGTTCTAGAGCGCTCACACGGTGCCACGAAAAAACGCCGGGCTCCATTGCGGGGTCCGGCGTTTTTTTTCGTCGCTGGGTGGTTGGGCGTTGGCGGCCTTATGCCTTCGGCGGCATGGTCGCGCGTATCACCGCATATACCGCGTCCATTTCGGAGCTGATGTGCTGATGGCACAATGCGAACTGCCCGGAATCGCCATCCTTTGCCGCAAATTCGAGCTCCCGGCAGGCGTCGCGTACGCGTTCCATACCCAGTGTTGCCGCCGCGCCTTTGAGGGAATGGGCCAGGTAGCGGACCATCTCCATGTCGTGTTTGTTGATGGCCGCCGCGAGCGAGGCCACGCGTTGAGGCTCCTCGGTCAGAAAAACCTCAAACAATCGCCGGAGAAAGTCCGGCTTTGTGGTCTGCATGCGTGTCAGCCATTCGGTATCAATGGGCGGGCGCGGGTCTTCTGTCGCAGGGTGTGTCTGGTCAGGGTTTGTCATGGGTATCCAACCAAAAAGGGGCCTTGCGGCCCCTGGTGTGGAGATTGGTGGTGCAGGCTTACATCTTGTAGAGTTTGTCGCCCGGCACGATGCTGATGCCATTTTGTTGCAACAGCTCAATGGCTTGGTCTGTGCGGTCAAAGCGGAAGATGATGATGGCGTTCGCCCCGGTCTGGTTCACAAAGGCGTACATGTATTCCACGTTGATTTTTGCGTTGCGCAGCATGTCCAGAATACTGTGCAGACCGCCTGGGTTATCCGGCACTTCGACAGCCACAACAGTGGTGCGGCCAACGGTGAAGCCGCCAGCTTTCAGCGCTTCCTTGGCCTTGTCAAATTCGTTGACGATAAGGCGCAGAATGCCGAAGTCTGAGGTATCGGCCAAAGACAGTGCACGGATGTTCACGCCTGTTTCAGTGAGGATGCGTGTCACCTCGGCCAGGCGTCCGGCGCGATTTTCCAAGAATATGGAGAGTTGATCGACTTTCATGACGTTCCTCTCTTGCTTATGTTGCACAAGGTGTAACGGCGGTTCTTCGCCTATGCCTGCTTGCGCATGTCGATAATGCGCTTGGCTTTGCCTTCGCTGCGTTCAATGCTCTTGGGCTCGACCAACTTGCACCGGGCGGTGACGCCCAGGAATTCCTTGATGTTCTTTTCTATCTTGGTTTCGAGACGTTGTAAATTCTTGATCTGGTCAGAGAATACGTTCTCGTCGATTTCCACACGCACTTCCATGGTGTCCAGGGTGCCCTCGCGGCCAATGATGAGCTGGTAGTGCGGGGTCAAACCTTCTGTTTCCAGCAGAATCGTTTCGATCTGCGAGGGGAATACATTGACGCCGCGGATGATGAGCATGTCGTCGCTGCGGCCCGTTACCCGTTCCATACGCGCGGTGGTGCGTCCACAACGGCAGGGCGCGGTGTTCAGTCGGCTGATGTCACGTGTGCGGTAGCGCAGCAGCGGAATGCCTTCTTTGGTCAGCGTGGTAATAACCAGCTCGCCCTTTTCGCCGGGGCGTTTTTGCTCTCCGGTCTCCGCGTCGATGATTTCTGCCAGGAAGTGGTCCTCCTGGATATGCAGGCCTTTTTTGACCTTGGCGCATTCGATGGCCACGCCCGGCCCCATGATCTCAGACAGGCCGTAAATGTCGATGGCAGTGATGCCGAGCTTGTTTTCAATCTCCGCACGCATGGAGTCGGTCCAGGGCTCCGCACCAAAAATGCCGATGCGCAGGGGCAATTCCTTGATGTCGATGCCCATTTCCTTGGCGGCCTCGTACAAGTGCATGCTGTAGGAGGGCGTGCAGGTAATGACCGTGGCGCCAAAGTCGCGCAGGAGCATAGCTTGACGACGCGTGCCGCCGCCAGAGATGGGAATAACTGTGGCGCCCAGTTCCTCAGCCCCGTAGTGCAAGCCCAGGCCACCGGTGAACAGGCCGTAGCCGTAAGCATTGTGGACAAAGTCGCCTGCGGTGGCGCCGGCAGCGGCCAAGCTGCGGGCAACCATCTGCCCCCAGTTCTTGATATCGCGCTTGGTGTAGCCCACAACGGTGGCTTTACCTGTTGTGCCGGAGGAGGAGTGGATGCGCACGATGTTCTCGCGCGAGACGGCAAAGAGCCCAAAGGGGTAGTGGTTGCGCAGATCCTGCTTCTCGGTAAAGGGCAGCAGGGTCACATCGGACAACTGCTGGATGTGCTCCGGTCGTACGCCGCGTTCATCAAGTTTTTTGCGGTAAAAGGGCACGTTTTCGTACACACGGGCCACAACGTTTTGCAGGCGCCTGAGCTGCAACGCCTCCAACTCCTCTCTGGGAAGAGTCTCATTCTCCACATCAAAAATCATGGTCCCGTCCTCCTTGAAATATGCACGGTCAAGGTTCTGTTTGGCGAGTTTTTTGTGTCGGTTCCTTTTGCGAAGCGGGTAATCGCCCACATTAAAAGAAACCATAAATTATTGTTCGTAACGATGAAATCATCTGCGATTGTACATCTGATTTCTTGTCGCGAACAGGGATCCGCTTTATCCCAAGCCCTTTGCAAGGTTGGCAATTGCGGGCCTGATTCAGCATGCGAAATTCTTGCCCGATTCATAGTCCTGCGTCAAGGGAGGCCGGGCAGTTTCAAGGGAGCCTCTCTTGTCAGGGGGATGGTCCTCCCGTATCACTGGCGCACCGGAGGATGGATGGGACAGGAACTTGTCGCTGGCGTTTTCGCCGTTGTATACGCGGGCATGATTATGGGCGGAATGCCGGGGCTCGCCCTCGACAGGACGGCCATTGCTTTGCTTGGAGCTATCGCGCTTTTGGCCGGGAATGTTCTGGATGCGCGGTCTGCCTGGGCAGCCGTGGATATGCCTACCATGAGCCTGCTGTTCGGGCTTATGCTTGTGTCGGCACAGTTGCGGCTTTCGGGCTTTTACACCCTTTTGGCCCGGCGTTTGTCTGTGGCGCGGCTTGGAGCACCGGCGTTGCTGTTGCTTGTTATGGCCGTCAGCGCTGCGCTTTCCGCCGTGCTTGTCAACGACATTGTTGTCCTGGCCTTTACGCCCATTTTGGCCGAGGGCTGCATCAAACGCGGGCTGAACCCTGTGCCGTACCTGCTGGGGTTGGCTTGCGCCGCCAACATCGGCTCTGCGGCCACAATCATCGGCAACCCGCAAAACATGCTCATCGGCCAGGTGGGGGGTCTGTCGTTCGTCTCTTTCACGCTGGATGCGCTTCCGCCTGTGGTTTTGGGCCTTATTGCCGCTTGGGCGATCATCACACGGCTTTCTCGTGGTGATTGGATTTTGTCGCGTACAGTTGCACCTGTTCCTGCGCAGGAGTTTCTGCCCTGGCCCACATTCAAGGGGGTGTTGCTGCTTGGCGCGGTCTTGTACGGCTTCATTTGTACGGCGATTCCACGCGAGGTGCTGGCCCTTGCCGCAGGCGGTATGGTGCTCATCAGCCGCCGCATGCGTTCGCGTACGGTGTTTGCTTTGGTGGATTGGCAATTACTGCTGCTGTTCCTGGGACTGTTTGTGGTCAACCACGCGCTGGTCTCCTCTGGCCTGTTGGAGCGCATGTTTGTTGCAGTACGCGCAAGTGGTGTGGACCTCTCGCATCCGGCGGTGTTGTTTGGCGTTACCGCGCTTCTGTCCAACATTGTTTCCAATGTACCCGCTGTTATGCTGCTGTTGCCCGTTTGCCCCACCCCGCAGGAGCGGCTCTTGCTGGCATTGGCCAGTACCTTGGCCGGAAATTTGTTTCTGCTGGGCAGCATTGCGAATCTTATAGTGGCGGAGCAGGCCGCACGGTTGGGCGTGTTTTTAACGTGGCGCAAGCATTTACGCATAGGTCTACCGGTTACACTGGCAACCTTTGCCCTGGCCGGTTTTTGGCTATGGTGGCGCTGGGCAACGCTTTTTGTCGCAGCGGGATAACGATAATAGCCTATTTGGGTTACATATTTTGCGTACTGTCGCGCATTGCGTCCGGCGCGCTATTCCAGTATAAGGGATAGTTATTCACGCACGCAAAGCAAACGCCGCCGCATAGGTGGCAAGGGGAATCATGAAGAGAAAAACTAGCATGCCGCAGATTCCGGGTATGCCCACCGAGGAAAAAAGCCGCAAACTGGCCACCCTGCTGGACGAAAAGCAGGGCGAGAATATTGTGGTGCTTGATGTAACGGGCATTAGCCCTCTTGCGGAGCACATTATTGTTGTGACCGGCAAAGGTCAGCGGCATGTTCAGGCCCTGGCGGATGCCGTTATACACATGGCGCGTGAGGAAAAATTCGTTTCCTTCGGCGTTGAGGGCTACCAGACCGGCACCTGGATTCTTGTGGATCTGAACGATATCTCCGTGCACATCTTCCTTGAGGATGTCCGCTCCTTCTATAATATCGAGGGGTTGTGGAGCGAAGGCACCCGTGTGGAATGGCTGGCCGCCTCCACCCTTACGCCGGGCCAGGGGTCCGGTCCGGGAGCACAGTAATGGCCGGACAGAATGTGCAGCCCACACTGCTGCTCATCCTCGACGGCTTCGGCGTCGCCCCGGCTGGCCCGGGAAACGCTGTCTCACTGGCGAAAACGCCCGTGCTCGACCGCCTTTTTGCCACCTGCCCGCACACGGAGTTGGCGTGTTCTGGCCGGGCCGTTGGCCTGCCGGATGGGTTTATGGGCAACTCCGAGGTCGGGCACATGAATATCGGCGCGGGTCGCATCGTCTATCAGGATATGACCCGCATCGACATTGCCATTGAAGATGGCAGTTTTGCAAAAAATGCCGCCCTGCTTGAGCTCATCGCTCAGGCGAAGGCCGGCAGCGGCAGGCTGCACCTTATGGGCCTGCTTTCTGATGGTGGCGTGCATAGCCACCAGAACCACATCCGCGCGCTGCTGGAATTGGCCAAGGCCAATGGGCTGTGCGAGGTGTTTGTGCATGTCTTTTGGATGGCCGCGACACTCCGCCTTCCAGCGGCCTGGGCTATGTTCAGGCGCTGGAACGCGTCATGGCCGAGGTTGGCGTTGGTCGCATCGCCACCGTCACGGGTCGCTATTACGCCATGGACCGCGACAAGCACTTTGAGCGTAACGAACCGGCGTACCTCGCTTTGGCATGTGGAAAGGGCAGGGCGGTGCGTAGCGCCGAGGAAGCCGTCACCACAGCCTATGCCGCCGGGGAAACCGACGAGTTCGTAAAGCCCTGCGTTGTGCTGGGGAAGGACCGCGCTCCCTTGGGCGTCATCGGCGATGGCGATGGCCTCTTCTTCTTCAATTTTCGGGCGGATCGGGCTCGGCAAATAGCTCGTGCTTTTTTCGAGAAAGACTTTAAAGAATTTGTGCGGCCCTTGTGCCCCAAGCTCTCCGGGTTCGCCACCATGACACAGTATGAGTCCAGCTTCCCGCTGCCTGTGGCTTTTGGGCCGCAGTCGCTGGAGGGCTTCCTGGGGCAGGGTGGTGAGCGATATGGGGCTCAAACAACTGCGCATCGCCGAGACGGAGAAGTATGCACACGTGACATATTTTCTCAATTGCGGCGTTGAGGAACCCCTGCCTGGTGAGGACCGCGCTTTGATTCCCTCCCCGCGTGAGGTGCCCACCTACGACCACAAGCCGCAAATGAGCGCCCCCGAGGTGACGGACATGCTCCTTGCCCGTCGCCGGGACTACGACCTGTGCGTGTGCAACCTGGCCAACCTGGACATGGTCGGCCACACGGGGATTATTCCCGCTGTCATCACCGCTTGCGAGACCGTGGACGCCTGCGTGGGCCGCATTGTCGAGGCTTTTTTGGCCGATGGCGCGCAGATTTTCCTCACCGCCGACCACGGAAACGCTGAGGAAATGATCGACGCCCAGGGTGGCCCGCAAACCGCGCACAGCACCAATAACGTGCCGCTTTTGTACATTGGTGGCCGTAGCCCCCATACGCTTAAAACCGGAAAATTGGGCGACATCGCCCCCACAATCTTGTCCTCGTGGGGTGTGGCGCAGCCTGCCTCCATGACCGGCACAACCCTGTTCGCGGAGGAATGATGCCCGGAACCGGCAATAAGCCCATTATGCCCGTGCGCCCTATGGGCATGGAGATCATCTTTTTGTTTCAGTGCCCGCACTGCGGCCGGGAAGTTCCGCTCATCGCGCCCACACGGCCCACTATGACCCAGTGTGACGCCTGCCGAAAGAGCTTTCCCATTGTTCCGGTGGACGACCGCACCTTGCGCTACTTCAAGCTGATGCTTGCCGGTGGCAAGGCGGCCATTGACCCGGACTTTTTGTAAGCATCGGTTCCAACCTTTTTCTCTCCCAAAATCTTCTTATCGAACACGGCAGGCCAACCTGGAAACGGGTTGGTCTTGTTTTTTGTGTGCAAGTGAGGCGTTTATAAATATCGAGTGTATTCAATAGGTAGAAAAAGTCATGATTTTATCTAGACTTATTGGGAGTTCCATTGCGGTATATTCTGGGCAGAAAATGGGATTCTCAATCTGTTAGGAGGGCTTGCGGCGGGCGAGGAAAAAGCGCTTGAGCAGGGCGGAACAGTCCTCACCCAGCACCCCTTGCAGAACCCAAGGGCGGTGATTCAAAAAGGGCAGGGTGGCGGTGTCGAGGTTGGAAACGAGGGCTCCAGCCTTGGGGTCTGGTGCGGCAAAAACAACCCCGGCCACACGGGCGTGGATCAGCGCACCCACGCACATCATGCACGGTTCCAGCGTTACAGCCAGGATAGACCCAGGCAAGCGGTAGTTGCTGGCGGCGTTCGCCGCATTGCGCAGACACACAATTTCCGCATGGGCGGTGGGGTCGTGCTGGGCTATGACCTGATTGTGCGACCGGGCAAGAATTTGGCCCTTGGCGTCTACCAGAACGGCACCTACGGGAACTTCGTTTTCACGGGCAGCGGCGCAGGCCTCGTCAAAGGCTACAGACATAAGCGCCCGCCAGGAAGTGAATCCCGGCGGGCACTCTGTAGGAACTGGGCGGGGCATGGGCTGCAAAAGTGGCCGCCTACATTTCGTGCAGGTGGCGCACTCCGCCTTCCAGCAACTTCAGACCCAGGTCGGCGGTTTCGCCGCGTGTCCAGGCCGGGTGGTTGCAGGCGTGGTTGAAAGCCTCGGGGTGGGGCATCAGACCCAAAATGCGGCCAGTGGGGTCTGTCAGGCCCGCGATGGAATTGGCCGCGCCGTTGGGGTTGAGCGGGAAATCCATGGTGGGCTTGCCGGTCTCGGGGTCGATGTAGCGCAGAGCCACCAGGTTGGCGGCTTCCAGCTCATCCAGTGTGGCCTGGTCCTGGGGCACGATTTTGCCCTCACCGTGGCGCACGGGCACGTACAAACGGTCCAGCCCTTTGGTGAAAACGCAGGGTGAGGCCGGGTTTGCGCCCAGAGTTACCCAGCGGTCTTCGTAACGGGCGGAGTCGTTGTGCGAGAGCGACACTTGGCGTTCAAAGTAGCGGCCACCCAGCGCAGGCAGCAGTCCCAGCTTGACCAGAAGCTGGAAACCGTTGCAAATGCCAAGGATGAGGCCGCCAGCCTCGAAAAAAGCCTTGAGTTGGTCGAGCACGTGCTCGCCTGAATTTGTTTTTGCAAAACGCCAGCGCAAAGCCGCAGCCTGCGCGGATCCCAGGTCGTCTCCATCAAGGAAACCGCCGGGGAAGATGAGGAAATTGAACCCTTCCATACGAACATGGCCGGAGGCAATATCCGAAAAATAGGCTATTTGCGCTTCTTCTGCCCCGGATTGCCGGGCAGCGTATGCTGATTCCTGTTCACAATTGGTGCCGTATCCTGTAAGAACAAGTGCTTTGACGCGGGCCATGAACTTCCTCCTCGCCGACTCTGAGGCGGGCCGTTCGGATTCCGGTCCCGCAGAACGAGGAGAATACGTGCGCCCGAGCTGGACGTCAACACGGACTGACAACCTTGCAGGCGATTGATAACCTGGAGCAAACGAAGGGGTGTTTGCATGAAGACGAAATTTATCTTTATTACGGGCGGCGTGCTGTCCTCTCTGGGCAAAGGACTCTCCGCGGCTTCCATTGGTGCGCTTTTGCAAACCCGTGGGTTGTCCGTCACCATCCAGAAGCTCGACCCCTACATCAACGTGGACCCTGGGACCATGAACCCCTTCCAGCATGGCGAGGTCTACGTCACCGAGGACGGGGCAGAAACCGACCTGGACCTGGGCCACTACGAACGTTTTCTGAACATTCACATGAGCCAGAGCAATAACTTCACCTCTGGCCGTATCTATGAAACCGTCATCAATAAAGAGCGCCGCGGCGACTATCTTGGTGGCACCGTGCAGGTCATTCCGCACATCACCGACGAGATCAAACGTTCCGTGCTGGCCGCAGCCAAGAACGATGAAGACGTTGCCCTTATCGAGATCGGTGGCACTGTCGGCGACATAGAAGGCCTGCCCTTCCTGGAAGCCATCCGCCAGATGAAGAACGACCTGGGTAAGGAGAATGTCCTGTACATTCACCTGACCTTGGTGCCGTACATCCGCGCCGCTGGTGAGCTGAAGACCAAGCCGACCCAGCACAGCGTCAAGGAACTGCGCAGCATCGGCATCCAGCCGGATATCATCATCTGCCGTTCCGAAGTCCCTCTTCCCGCTGACCTGCGCGCCAAGATCGCCCTGTTCTGCGATGTGGACCGCGACGCCGTGTTCTCCGCCGTTGACGTTAAGAGCATCTACGAGCTGCCCCTGGAATTTTACCGCGAGGGCGTGGACCAGAAAATTGCCATACTGCTGAAGCTGCCGGCCAAGAATGCCGAGTTGGATGCCTGGAAAGAGCTGAACCGGCGCATGGATAACCCCAAGGGCCGCGTCAAGGTCGGTATTGTGGGCAAGTACGTGGACCTCAAGGAAGCCTACAAGAGCCTGCACGAAGCCTTAGTGCATGCCGGTGTGGCCAATGAGGTCGCTCTTGATCTTGAATATGTGAACTCGGAAGAAATCACCGTCAAGAACGTGGAAAAGCGCATGAAGGGTCTGGACGCCATCCTGGTGCCGGGCGGCTTCGGCTCTCGTGGCATTGAAGGCAAAATTCTGGCCATCAAGCATGCGCGTGAGAACAAAATCCCGTTCTTCGGCATTTGCTTGGGCATGCAGCTGGCCGTTATTGAATACGCGCGCAACGTGCTGGGCCTGGAAAAGGCCAACTCGCAGGAGTTTGACGAATTCACGCCGGATCCGGTCATCTACCTCATGACCGAGTGGTATGACTTCCGCAAAAAGAAGGTGGAGAAACGCAACGAGGCGTCCAATAAGGGCGGCACCATGCGTCTTGGCTCCTACCCGTGCAAGGTGGTGAAGGACACCAACGCGATGCTGGCCTATGGCGAAGCACGCATTGAGGAGCGCCACCGCCACCGCTATGAGTTCAACAAAAAATATGCCGAGGCGTTGCAGCAGAAGGGCTTGGTACTATCCGGCCTTTCCCCGGATGAAGAACTGGTGGAAATGGTCGAACTGCCCGGACACCCGTGGTACCTGGGCTGTCAGTTCCACCCGGAATTCAACTCCGGCCCCATGCATCCGCATCCGTTGTTCCGCGAGTTCATCCGCGCCGCGGTTGAGAAGAAGGGCAAGTAGATCATGAGCCAGGAAGCCGCCCAGCTGTATGCGAAAAGCCTGTCCGCACCATTCATTCTGGCTGGGCCGTGTGTGCTGGAAAGCCGGCAGATGGCCCTGGAGGTTGCGGGAGAGCTGGCGGCCATAGCCGAACGGCTGGGCATTACGCTCATCTTCAAAAGCTCCTATGACAAGGCCAACCGCACGGCTTCCACCAGCTTTCGCGGTCCGGGCATGGATATGGGGCTTTCGTGGCTGGCTGAGGTGAAAGAAACGACCGGACTGCCGGTGGTGACGGACATCCATCACCCCGAGCAGGCCGCGCCTGTGGCCGAGGTGGCGGACGTACTGCAAATTCCTGCATTCTTGTGCAGGCAAACCGACCTGCTGTTTGCGGCTGCGGAAACCGGCCGCATCGTCAACGTGAAGAAGGGGCAGTTCCTGGCCCCCTGGGATATGAAGAACGTTGCCGAGAAGCTGAGGAGTACCGGGAACCCACGCCTTTGGCTTACGGAGCGCGGAAGTTGTTTTGGGTACAACAACCTTGTGGTGGACATGCGCAGCCTTGCCATCATGAAGGGCCTGGGCGCTCCGGTTGTGTTCGATGCGACTCACTCCGTGCAGTTGCCGGGCGGGCAGGGCGGCAGCTCTGGCGGTCAGCGAGAGTTTGTGGCGCCCCTGGCCAGCGCGGCCGTTGCCGCCGGGGCCAGCGGTGTGTTTATGGAGGTCCACCCGGACCCGGATCGCGCCTTGTGTGACGGCCCCAACAGCATCCCGTTGGCTGGGGTGGAGTCCTTGCTGAAGCGCCTGCTTGCCATTTGGAGCGTGCCCAGTGCCGTGTGAGGATCAGCTCAAAGCACTGGGACGGCGCGTCAAGCTTTTGATTCTTGACGTTGACGGCGTTTTGACTGACGGCGGGCTGTATTATGACCATGAAGGCCGTGTTTCCAAGCGTTTCAATGTGCAGGACGGCCTTGGAATAAAGATTGCACAACGCTCAGGGTTGGAAGTGGCTGTCATCACAGGCTTGAACCACAAGGCTGTGGAGACGCGTGTACGAGAGCTGGGCATCGCCGAGTATCATGCCGGGCATGTGGACAAGGTCCCATTGATGGAGCAGATACGTGGCCGTCTCGGCATCGAGACGAACCAGATCGCCTACCTGGGCGATGACTGGGTGGATGCAGGTGTGATGGGGGCCGTGGGCCTGCCGATGGCCGTGGCGAACGCGCAGCCTGAAATTCTTACCCTTGCCAAATGGATCAGCACCAAGCCCGGCGGGCATGGAGCTGTTCGCGAGGCCATTATGTTTCTCCTGCGTTGCCGCGGCGATTTTGATGCGGCCTGGGAGAAATGGAGTTGATGAATGACGCGCAAACCCATCGTGCTGCTGACGCTTCTCTTCGTGCTCGGCGTTGCCATCGGCATGGTGGTCAACTACCAGCGTGGCGGCAGCTCCCGTTTGCCGGACCAGCAACAGGGCAACCAATCAGATCCTGATATTCTGGCAGAGGATCTTGAGCTTGTTCAAGGCAGCGCGGGCAAAATTGAATGGCGTGTACGCGCCCGTAGCGCCGAATACAGCTTTGATAAGCGTATCGTCCACGTGAAGAACCCACAGCTTTTTGCCTATATCGGCACCGAGGGCGAAGAGTTTTTCCTCAAGGCCGACAAAGGCGAGGTCAATCAGCAGGGCAACACCCTGACGCTGAGCGACAATATTGTCGGCCAGTATAATGGCTTCACCTTGTCCTCGGATGTCTTTGATTACATCGGCGCCATGAAAAAGCTGTACCTGAAAGGGCATGTCTCTGTTTTTCGTCCAGATTTTCAGATCAATGCCACCGCCGTGGAGATCAACGTCGAGACACGGGAGTTAACCGCCGCTGGCGGAGTGGAGGCTGAGCTGACCCCGGCTGGCCTGGATTCATTCAAGAAGGAGAAAAAGCGGTGACATTCTCCCGCTCCATTGTCCATATCTCCCATTCACTGACAGTGCTGGCCTTGCTTGCGCTGGCCTCGGCCTTTTGTGGTCCTGCCGTTTTCGCTGCGCCCCCAGCTCAACAGGCGAGGACCTCCACAAGTGGTGGTTTGATGCTGGTTGAGGCTAAAACAGAGGTGCATAAACAGCGTTCCGCAACCTCGCCTGTGGTGGCTGTGCTGGCACCCGGTGAGCATATCCAAACTGGCTTTGCACGCGCTGGCTGGCTGGCTGTTTTTCGTCAGAACAACCCGGCAACAAACGAAGCAGAAGCCTTGGGATATGTGCCCGAGGGCATGGTTCGTCCGCTGCCGAAGCCGGAGCCGCGACCCGCCAAGGCCGCACCTGTCGTCAATGCAACTCCGGTTGCCAAAAGTGTGGGCAAGTCTACTTCCTCACCGGAAATGAAATCCGAAGTGAAGGGGGGCGGTTCGCTTATCGGCGGCAGTGCCCCCATGCTGAACAAGGAAGATCCCGTACGTATCACCTCCGATAAGCTGACCTACAGCCAGACTGGCAATGCGGTTGTTTTTGTGGGCAATGTGCATGCCACCCACGGTGCCATGGCTTTGTGGAGCGACCGTGTTACGGCGTTTTTCCCTGACAAGAATAAGGCCAAGGCAAAGCCGAGTGCGGAAAAGGACTCCAGCGACTTTTCGGATAAGATCGAGCGCATTGTGGCCGAGGGGAATGTGCGCATGGTGGCCAATAAGAACGAGGGCCAGTGTTCGACGCTGACCTATTTTGTGGCCGAAGGCATGTTGCGCATGGATGGTAACCCGGTGCTGCGCGAGGGTCAGAATACCGTGCGCGGCGATACCATCAAGTTCTTTGTGCGCGAGAATAGAAGCGAAGTTTTGAGCGGTGCCAAGCGCCGGGTCGAAGCCATTTTTTTCACGCCCGGCGGGGAGAACAAGTAGCATGACCCAACTGGTTGCCACCAATTTGTCCAAGCGCTACGGCGAAAAAGAGGTCGTGCGCCACATCAACGTCAGCATACGCGATAGTGAAGTGGTGGGCCTGTTGGGGCCAAATGGCGCAGGCAAAACGACGACGTTTTATATGCTCGTCGGGGTGGTGAATCCCACCACGGGCAGCGTGCACCTGGATGGTGTGGATATTACGGAATTGCCCTTGCATGAGCGCGCCCGCCGCGGTCTGAGCTACCTGCCGCAAGAGAGCTCCATCTTCAAAAAGCTTTCGGTGCGTAAAAATCTCGACATCATTTTGGAACAAATGCCCATGACCCCAGCCCAGCGCAAAGCGCGCGCCTCGGAGCTCATGGAAATGTTCACCATTACCCGCCTGGCCGATCAGCCCGCCATGTTCCTTTCCGGCGGTGAGCGGCGCCGGCTTGAAATTGCCCGTGCGCTTATTCTGAACCCAAAATTTATTCTGCTCGACGAGCCGTTTGCCGGTATCGACCCCATTGCCGTCATCGACATTCAGGAGATCATCTCCGTGCTCAAGAAGATGAGCATAGGTATCCTCATTTCTGACCACAACGTTCGGGAAACACTCAGTATTTGCGATCGCGCATATCTTGTGTACGAGGGCATGGTCATTCTCGAGGGCAGCCCGACCGAGATTGTTCAGGATACCAAAGCCCGCAAGCTGTATCTCGGCGAGTCCTTCAGCCTCTAAAAAATCAGTAACACACCGTATTCATACACTTCCTGCGTTATGCAGGGCGTGCGATACCTCGCGCCTTCAGAATTGTGGATTTACACATGCCGTGAAGGTTGGTACACTTTTTTCATGTACGCTTTTCCAGTATGGAAAAACTGCGTAAGTTTGAGGGGTTAAGATTAAATTCTTGCGCAGTCTCCGTCCATGTGCCAAAGTACAGTCACTTCTGGAAGGCACATTTTGATTCCGGACTTGCGTGAATATACAGTAGCATCAAGGTAGTGGTTTTTCGTATGGGTTTAGAGCTTCGTCAACAACTCAAGCTGACACAGCAACTGGTCATGACGCCTCAGTTGCAGCAGGCAATCAAGCTGTTGCAGCTTTCGCGTTTGGAATTGGTTGAGAGTATTCAGCAAGAGCTCCTCGAGAACCCCTTTTTGGAGGAACTCGACGCGGACGTTGCCGATACTGCGCCATCCCCGCAAAATTTGGACGACTACCAGGCCGCCCACACGGACAGCGAGAGCCTTGCCAACGAAGAGGTGATGCGAAACGCTGATTGGGAGAACTACCTCGGCGAGTTTTCCAGCGTGACCAAGCAATCCATGGGCCGCGAGCTGGAAGTGCCGGAAGAGGGACTCTCTCTTGAAGCCCGGCTTACATCTCAGCCGACGCTCGACGGACATCTCTCTTGGCAGATGCGCCTGTCTAATTTTTCTGAAGCTGAACTCCGCATCGGCGAAATCATCATCGGCAATCTTGATACCCGCGGCTATCTCCAGGCCAGCGTGGATGAACTGCATACCTTGTTGCCTGACTCCACGCCTGAGGCTATCGAGCGTGTAATCCAGCGCATTCAGCATCTGGACCCGGTGGGTGTTGCCGCGCGCACCGTTCAGGAATGTCTGCTTGTGCAGATGGATGTCTTGCAGATGGACGACCCGGTGCTTATCTCCATTGTACGTGAGCACTTGGAAGACCTTGAGAAGCACCGCTACAAGCCGCTTATCAAGAAGTTTCGCATCACGATGGAGGATCTCAAGGACTATCTGGACGCCTTACAGGTTTTGGACCCTATGCCGGGTTCCAATTTCTTCAGCGGCGAGCCGCAGTATGTGAGTCCGGATGTTTTTGTGCACAAGTTGGGGGAGGATTTCATCATCATTCTCAATGAGGATGGAATGCCGCGCTTGCAGCTTAATTCCTATTATATGGATACCCTGCATGCAACCAACTCCAAGGAGAAAGACTATTTTCAGGAGAAGGTACGCTCCGCTGAGTGGTTGATGAAGAGCCTGTACCAACGCCAGCGCACGCTTTATAAGGTTATGGAGAGCATTGTCAGATTCCAGCGCGGGTTCTTTGAGGATGGCGTGAGCCGGCTCAAACCACTTATTCTGAAGGAAGTTGCGGAGGATATCGGCATGCACGAATCCACCGTGAGCCGCATCACCACAAGCAAATATGTGGCCACACCGCACGGTATCTATGAATTGAAGTTTTTCTTTAATAGCGCACTAGAGCTTGACGATGGCAGCCAGGTCGGTTCAGAATCCGTCAAGGCTCTCATCAAACAGCTCATAGCGGATGAGAACCCGAAGCGACCTTTGAGTGATGAACAGATCGGCGAGGTGCTGAAACAAAAGCTGGAGGTGAACATTGCTCGCCGTACAGTGGCCAAGTATCGTACTGCCATGAATATCGAGTCGTCATCCAAGCGCAAGCAGGTTTTCTAAACAGCGTCTTAGCAACCACTTCCAGGAGGTACAGCATGAACATCAGTTTTGCCTTCAAGAATTTTGAGCCCTCCGCGCACTTGAAGGAGTATGCAGCCTCCAGATTTGAAAAGATCGACAAGTTCATTGGCGATACGGACGAATACGAATTGCAGGTCAGCCTCTCGGTTGAGAAGTTCCGCCACAAGGCGGATATTGTCCTCACCGCTGATAGTTTGCACATCTCCGCCTACGAAGAGTCGGAGGACATGTATTCGACCATCGACCTCGTTTTTGATAAGCTCGAAGCGCAGTTGAAGAAGATGCGTGAACGCCAGAAGGAACGCCGTCGCGCTGGCACCCCAAGGGGAGCCCGGATGGATGTCATCAGCTTTGTTGACGAGCCGGGTGGCCGTTCGCCAAGCATCAAGGAATCTGACCAGTTTGAGCCCAAGCCTATGAGCGTTGACGAGGCTGCCGAGCAGATCGTGACGCGCAAGGAAGAGTTCCTGGTTTTCCGCAATGCGGAAACAAATCGCGTCAATGTGCTGTACCGCGCCAAGTCCGGCGATTATGGCCTTATCGACCCCGGAAACTGAAATGCGGTTGGGAGAGTATCTTCATCGGGAGCTTGTCCTCCCTGATTTGCAGGCAACGACCAAGGCCGCCGTCTTGAGTGAGATGACGGCGGCTTTGGCCGCTTTCGATCCGACTGTGGATGCCGATACCGCCTTGGGCGTTCTGCTGGAGCGTGAGGGGTTAGGCACCACAGGCATTGGCGATGGTGTGGCCATTCCTCACGGAAAAATGGCGCAGCTCGACCATATTCTTGTTTGTGTCGGGCGCAGCATTGGCGGCGTGGATTTTGCCGCGCTGGATTATAAGCCGTGTACCATCTTTTTCCTTGTCCTGGCGCCGGAGCAGGTAACAGGAATGCACCTGCGCATTTTGGCCCATATCTCTCGGCTGCTTAAGGATGAAAGCTTTCGCCGCGACTTTGAGGAAGCTGTGAGCCGGGATGCCCTCTACGAGATTCTCCAGGCTGTGTAGGGAGAGGTTGCCGCATGTCCGCACAGCAGAGCTTTAGCGTTGTCGTTGTCACGGGCTTGTCCGGCTCTGGCAAAAGCACAGCACTTAATGTTTTTGAGGACTTAGGCTATTTCTGTGTGGACGGCTTGCCCGCCAGCATGTTGCCCAAGCTTGTTTCCCTTTTTCTTGGCAAAGACTCCAAGCACCGCGGTTTGGCTTTGGGCATGGACTTGCGCCAGCACGACTTCTTGGAACAGTGGACCAGTGCCGTGCAGGAACTCCAGGTTGAGGGAATTCGACCGCGTGTGGTGTTTGTGGAGGCCAAGCCGGACGCCTTGGTACGTCGCTACGCCACCACCCGGCGTCCGCATCCGCTGGAAAGCATCAGCCTTGGACTGGAGCAGGCGCTGGACCGTGAGCGTATGCTGCTCGATCCACTGCGCAAAGAGGCCGAGCTCGTTATTGATACGACCAATTATTCCGTGCATGACCTGCGCCGCGCCATTCAGGACCGTTTTTCCGAGGTCAAGGACACGGGCACAGGGCTACGTGTGCATGTCATTTCCTTTGGCTTCAAATATGGAGTTCCGGCCGAGGCTGATCTGGTGTTTGACCTGCGCTTTTTGCCCAACCCCTATTTTGAGCCGGAAATGCGCCCCATGTCGGGCAAGGATGCGCCTGTAGCCGAATACGTCCTTGGCCGCGATCCTGGGCTGACATTCAAGAAGAAACTTTTGGAATTCCTTTTATATTTGCTGCCTCTGTATGCCAAGGAAGGCCGCTATCGCGTCGCCGTTGCCATTGGCTGCACTGGCGGTAGACATCGTTCCGTGGCCATGAGCGAGCTTCTCTTTGCCACCCTGCGCGAAAACGGGTACACTGCCACCATTGAACATCGGCATTTTGACCTCGGCTAAGCCGGGGCATTTACCCCACGTTGCACAAGCCGCTCACAGGACAACAGGAAATGGCAGAGAGTTCAGATAAAGCACCCTTGAAGCAGGTTGGCGTCCTTGTCGTCACTCACGGGGAGTTTGGGCAGGCCCTTCTCGGTGCTGCACAGCTCATTCTTGGTCCGCAGCAGGGCATTCTCGCCGTGAGTGTCCTCGTCACCCGCGGGGTGGAGGATATTCTGGCTGAGCTTAAATCCAGCTTGGCCAAGCTGGAAATGGGGTTGGGCGTGCTTATTCTTACGGATCTTTTCGGCGGCACACCCACCACGCTTAGCCTTTCGCTTCTTAAGGCCGGTAATATTGAAGTCGTGTCCGGCGTCAATCTTCCTATGCTCATCAAGTCCTTGCAGGGGCGTTCTTTACCTTTGGCTGAGTTGGCCCAGCAGGCCAAAGAGGCCGGACAGAAGGGAATTGTTGTGCCGGGCGAAATGCTGCGCAAAAAGACTGGGGGGAATTAGCTCGTGTTTTGGGTGCGCATTGATAATCGGCTCATCCACGGGCAAGTGGTGGAGGCCTGGGTGCCCCATGTGGGCGCGAAAACCATCCTCGTCGTCAATGACGACCTCGCGGCGGACTTTCTTCAGCAGGAGATCATGTCTCTGGCCATACCGCGTGCCGTGGAAAGTGTGTTTCTGACAGTCGACCAGCTCGCTGCGGACAAGCACATGAAGGGTTCGAGCCAGGATTCCGTGATGCTGCTTTTTTCGTCCTGCCTGGATGCACGGCGTGCTGTGGAGAAGGGCTTGAAGCTTCCCCTGCTCAATGTGGGGAACCTGCACTACGGAACGGGTAAGCGGCAGATCTCGCCCAGTGTTGCTTTGGATGCCGAAGACGAAAGCTGCTTGCGTTATCTGCTCGGCCTTGGCGTTGAGTTGGATTTCCGTTGCGTTCCAAACGATCCCGCCCCGGCGAGGTTCTCATGATGGACGTCAGTTCTTCCGTCACGATGTGGTTTGTCGCCATCGGTTTTTTTTTGCCCTCTTTTCGCTTTTTCGCTCATCGGTTAGCATAGGGCTTCTTGAACGGCCACTCGTCGTCGGTTTTTTTTGGGGCATCCTTTTCGGCAATTTCTCCACAAGTCTTTCCTGCGCTATTTTCTACGAGCTTCTCTGGCTCGATTTCATTCCCGTCGGCACCTTTATTCCCCCGCACATGACGGCAGCTACTTTCTCTTGCCTGGCTCTTGCCACATATTTTGATTTGCAAACGCCCCCATTTGTCTTTGTTGCCCTTATTGCCGGTTTGCCCATGGCTTGGCTGGGCGCGCGTTTGGACCGGACAATGCGCGACCGTTTGAATAAGTCCTACAGCAGCGTTTTGCAGTGGGTGCGGCACCCGGTGGGCGAGAATCTACCATCGCAACTGGTGGCCCGCACCTTGTTGGGCAAAATGCTGGTGTTTTGGCTATTTTTTGCGGTCATGGTTGGAATATCCGCCTTGGCTGTACGCGGAGTACTGCGGGAATTCTCCGGTCAAATCGCTTCCCTGAAGTTGGAGTGGTACCAGTTTTGGATCGCAGCAAGCATCGGCGGGCTGCTCTCGCTTCGTCTACGCAGCTTGTATCTTTCCGTTGGCGTTGGAGCGGCTGCTTTTGGAATATTGCGCTTCCTGGGCATCTTCTGACTTGGCAACGCCTTTTCATTGTGATAAATGGAACAATCGTTTTTAGGAATGGCATTTTACTCAGTTATGTAAAATATTCTCGAGGAGGACTTTGAACATGGCTATTACTGTTGTTGGTCACAAAAATCCGGATTGCGATTCCATCACCGCTGCCATCGCTGTTGCAGATCTGCTGAGCAAACGCGGCATGGAAGCCACCCCCGTCATCCAGGGTCCCGCCACCCCGGACGCCCTTTTCGTGCTCGAGAAGTTCGGCCTGGCCGTTCCCGCCATCGAGACTGACGCCACCGGCAAAGACATTGCCCTGGTTGACCACTCTGACCTGGCTCAGTCCATGGACAACCTGGACAAGGGCAAAGTCGTGTGCATCGTTGACCACCACAAGTTGGGCGACGTGACCACCCCGAATCCGCTGGAAATGTGGGTCATGCCCGTCGGCTGCTCCGGCACCGTCATCAAGGCCATGTACGATTTCTACAGCATCGCCATCCCCAAGGGCATCGCCGGCGCTCTGCTGTGCGCTATCCTGAACGACACCGTTCTGTTCAAGTCCCCCACCTGCACCGACGCTGACAAGGCCGCCTGTGAGGCCCTGGCCAAGATCGCCGGCGTGGCCGACTACAAGGCCCTGGGCATGGACATGCTGAAAATCAAGGGCTCCGTCGAGGGTATCCCCGCCGTTGACCTGATGAACCGCGACTACAAAGACTTCAACATGGGTGGCAAGAAGGTCGGCATCGGCCAGGTCGAAGTTCTGGACCTGACCTTGCTCGACAAGATCAAACCCGCCCTGGTTGAAGAGTGCAAGAAGCTGCAGTCCGACGGCCGTCACACCGTCCTGCTGCTGCTCACCGACATCATGAAGGAAGGCTCTGAGATCCTCGTGGTTTCTCAGGACGCTGCCCTGGTCGAGAAGGCTTTTGGCGGCAAAGTCGCCGGCGCTCTCAACTCCATGTGGGTTGATGGCTGCATGAGCCGCAAAAAGCAGGTCGTTCCTCCCATGGAGAAGGCCTTCGCTTAATTCGCTTACGCGAATCGCTTCCTTTGGCGGGCTCCTTCGGGGGCCCGCTTTTTTTATGCGTTAACCCTCCATTTATGCGCATTTGACCAGAACAAAGAGCATAGGAAAAAGCCCCGGCCAGAAGTACTGGTCGGGGCTTTGATTCGTGTGTTGTGTGCTGGTGTTACAGCAGGCCGTTCGCCTTCAGTGCTTCCTTGAGCTTGGCCAGGTTGGCGGGCTCCATAGGCACCAAAGGCAAGCGGAATTCCAAGGGCATTTTGCCCATGAGGGAGAGGGCCGTTTTGACCGGAATGGGGTTCGTCTCCAGGAACATAGCGCGATTGACCGGGTTCATCTCCAGGTGCAAGGCCTGGGCGCGGGCGATGTCGTGCTTAAAAAAGGCCTGGATCATGCCGGACATTTTGCCGGGCATGACGTTGGAAGTGACGGAGATGGTGCCAACGCCGCCAACGGAGAGCAGGGGCAGAACGGTGAAGTCATCGCCAGAGAAGACCACAAAGTCACGGTCCACAAGCTCGATCACCTCGGCACCTTGTTTGATGTCGCCAGTGGCCTCTTTGCAGCCGATGACCTCCGGAACTTCCTTGGCCACGCGCGCCATAGTCTTTGGCAACATGTTCAGGCCGGTGCGACCTGGCACGTTGTAAACAATGAAAGGCATGGATGCCTCGGCTGCAAGGGCTTTGAAGTGCGCCACAAGGCCGTCCGGCGTCGGTTTATTGTAATATGGGGTGATGATAAGGGCGGCGTCGGCCCCGGCGCGTTTCGCCATCTGAGCAAGCTCAATGGCTTCTTTGGTGTTGTTGGAGCCCGCCCCGGCAATAACCGGAACGCGTCCTTTCACCTGATCCACGCAAATACGGATAACATCGCCCTGTTCAGCGTGGCTCAGGGTAGCAGCCTCGCCAGTTGTACCGCAGGGTACAACGCCGTCGATGCCTTGCTCGATCTGCCATTCAATGAACGATCTGTAGGAATCTTCGTCTACAGCACCATTTTTGAATGGGGTTACCAGAGCAGTGAATGCGCCGCGAAAACTCATCACTTCCTCCCTTTTCGTTGCAGCAAAGTCGATAGGAAACGCAAGATGAACAGCGGCTGAGCGGAGGAGCGCTAATCTGTCCCCATGGTTTGGATAAGCGACAACACGTGTCGATCATCCGAAACCTGATCCGTCAACCCGAAGAGGGTCATACGAATATTTTGCTCTTCCGTCCATTTGAAATTCGCATTGTGCTCAGGCAAGGCGAACAAATCAATGCGTTCAACCGACTTCCCCTGGGCAAAAGGACGTATCCACATGACTTTTGCATTCGTGGATTTCGTGCCCACAAGGCCAATGCCCGGTCCACTGCCCAAAACAAGATCTGGCAGTGCACCGGATGAGTTGATCAATTCCTGCTCATAGAAATACCCCCAAGCACTCATGGCGATGACAAGGCTTGTGTGGGGGCGAAGCTTGAGCACAGCTTGCGAAACCTGAGCAAGAACTTGAGGGGGCACTGTTTTGCCAGGAGTGTGTAGCGGAGGCAAAATGATGAGACCGACCTTGACACCGTTCTTCAGGGGCAGCACCTGTGATTCCAGCAGGTCTGCGCCGCGCCAATATTTGCGTGGTTTTACCCCGGCTTTCTTCAAGGCTGCGCGTTCATGCTCGGAAACATGCAGAATGTCATAGCCCATGAGATCAAAGGCCTTGGCAAGAAATGCCAAGCGCTTACGAGGCGGAATAGGGACATCCGGATTGTTGGTAAACTCATAGGCGCCAGCAAGTTTAAGCACCGGCGGCTGTTTTGGGTCGCTCACGGAAAGCGAATGCAGATAGGTGGCCCGCCGGGCCAAACCTCCAACGAGTTTAGCCCCTCAAGAGGGACAAGGATGCACTTCTGCATTGTTGTTGGCGGTGTAGAGCACAGTCAACTGTGCAGATCCTGCCAAGGCCTGAGCGGCGCAGAGCAGGACCGCCATTATGGCGAAAAAAAGGCGTGCTGCCATACTAGTCGTTGATAAATTCCTTCAGTTCTTTACCCGGACGGAAGAAGGGAAGGCGCTTGGGGTTTACTTCAACAACAGTGCCGGTCTTGGGATTGCGACCGGTGTAGCCTTCGTAATCCTTGACCTTGAAGCTGCCAAAACCGCGAATTTCAACACGGTCGCCAGTGACGAGAGCGTCCTTGATAGTATCAAAAAAAGCGCTGACGATTTTGGTCGCATCATCAATGTGCAGCTTTTTTTGATCGGCGAGGGCCTTGATGAGTTCACTTTTGTTCATGGGGTGATCTCCGTGTTTGGTCGTTTCAAGCATTCACCAAAGTGATGCTGTCCATGACTCTTTGTACTCTAAAATTCTATTGCCGGAAAAACACCTATTCCGTCAAGAGAATCATGCAGTTGAGTTAGGAAAAATTTTTCAGGGGTGTGCGGCCTGCAATGGCTTCGATATTGGTTACGCGGTACTGGGCAATACGGGCGGCAAGGCTCTGGATATCCTTGTAGGCTGGGCATTGCGGGGCAAAGCGCGCTAGTGGAGTCTGGTTGCGTACAGCCTCTGTAACTGTCCGATCAAGGCGAATATGGCCAAGATTGACCAGTTCAAAACCAAGGAAACTTTTGCAAGCCATATTGAGACGCTGGAAGGTTTCTCGTGCTTCCTCGGCGCTGGCCTGGTTTACCACTACGCAAAAGTCGCGCACTCCGTGGCGGGCATGCAGCACTTTGATAATGGCGTAGCCGTCTGTTAACGAGGTGGGTTCCGGGGTTACCAGCACCACGCGCATTTGCGCCATGCGGGCAAGGGAGAGCACCGTATCACTGATACCCGCACCCAGGTCGAGCAGCAGGAACTCATAGGTGGAGATGAGCTCCTTCAGCGTTTCAAAAAGTGCATCGCGCTGATTTTGATCCATTTCGACTAATTCAGGCACACCACTGGCAGCCGGGAGGATGTTCAGCCCCGGTTCCACGGAGAGCACGACATCGTCCGGGGTGGCCTCACCGGAGAGCAGATCCTGAAGATTGCGGTCCGGCGTCATACCCAGCAAAACATCGAGATTAGCCAAGCCAAGGTCACAGTCCATGAGCATAAGCTTGTGGCCCATCTGGTTTAAGGCAAAGCCCAAATTGAGCGCCACGTTGGTTTTGCCCACGCCGCCCTTACCGCTCATGATGCACAAACTGACGGTGGCGCCAGGATTGATGTCGTTCATTATTCAGGCATCCTTTTGCCGGTGAAGAGAAAATGCTTTTCGTTGGCATGCACAAGTGTTGATCGAGGAGCCGCCAGCACATCAACAGGAGGACCGACCTCCAAACGATTGCCGCCGCGTTGCCGGGCTTGGTCCAGGGCTGTTTCTGCGCGTGTGATCAATTCCTCGGGGGAAATTTCCACGCAGCCGCCGTAGCCCACAAGTCCGGCGGAGCACAGGCACAGGCTTTCGCCGTCGTCCGTGCTCAGTACCTGGCGTATGTGCCGCAAAACGCCGCCAATGAGCCGTTCCGCAGTGCCAAGGCCTGTACCGGCCAGGGCAACAAGCACGCGGCCACCGTCCTGAATGCACAAGCGGTCAAAGCTGCGCAAGTTTTCACAGGCGATGCTGCACAGTTTGGCTGCGGAGGCGTTATCGCCTTCTGTAGCATCCTGCTGCAACACAGCCACGGTCAGCGGCACGCTGCACAGCTTGGCGCGGTCGATCTCGACCTGAAGCCTGTGGCGCATGTGGTGCGCTGCTATCTCGTAGGAAAGCGACTCGCCGGTGGGGCAAAGCTCCGCGTGCAGGCAGGCCCAAGAGGCATCGTCCAGGGAGCGCGCCAGCGCCAACAGGCGCAGAGGCAGGCCTGTTGCGGCGCCGCTACGAGCAAGGGCGGATTCAAGAAGCTTCAGCTCCTCACGCAGTAACACGGAGGGATCAGGCATTGGCGTTCTTTCCCTCTGAGTGGGAGTGAAGCAGAGTGGCGCGCAACATGCCGGAAATGGCGCCATCAAGCACGGCATCCACGTTGCTGTCTTCGCAATTGGTGCGGTGGTCCTTCACCAGCCTGTAGGGCTGAAGGGTATAGGTGCGTATCTGGCTACCAAAGGCGATGGCGTCCTTGCTGGCGTAGTCAGATTTTTTACTGGCCTCCAGCTGCTTCAACTCGCGTTCGTACAACCGCGCCTTCAGAACTTTCATGGCAAACTGCTTGTTCTTGAGCTGCGATTTTTCGTTTTGGCACTGCACCACGATTCCAGAAGGATTGTGGGTGATGCGCACAGCCGAGTTGGTGCGGTTAACGTGCTGGCCGCCAGGACCGCTGGCGCGGAAGACGTCGATACGCAAATCTTCTTCACGAATCTCGATTTCGATATCCTTGTCGATGTCAGGATACACATCCACCGAGGCGAAAGCGGTGTGCCTGCGGCCGGAGGAGTCGAATGGGGAAATGCGGATAAGGCGATGGATGCCCGCCTCGCCCTTGAGCATGCCGTAAGCATACGGCCCGGTGATTTGCAGCGTTACGCTTTTAATGCCCGCTTCTTCACCGTACAGGCGGTCCAATTCCTCAACCTGGAAGTTGTTCGATTCTGCCCAGCGCAAGTACATACGCAGCAGCATTTCGGCCCAGTCTTGGGCGTCTACACCGCCCGCGCCGGGGTGAATTTCCATAATGGCCGGGGTGTTGTCGTCCGGGCCGGAGAGCAGGATGGTCAGCTCCGTCTGCTCCAGGCGATCTTGAAAAATGCCGAGGTGATCCGACAGCTCCTGCAGGGCGTCCTGGCTCTGGTCATCCTGGGCCAGCAGCAGCCAATCGTCGGCGTCCGCCTTGGATTGTGCCAGTGCTTCGCACATGTTCAAGCGGTATTCCAGGGCACTTTTTTCGCGCAACACTGGGGTCAGCAGTTCAGGCTTATCCCAGGCGCCAGGCTTGGATAATTCGCTTTCGATTTCTCTCAAGCGCTCGCGCAACTCAACATCGTCAAAGCCGCCCCCAAAGGGTTTGGAATTGCTCAAGCAGGGTTGAACCCTGAGTCTTCAAATCAGCAAGTTGCAGCATAGGTCCATGGTGGTGCGGTCTACTTGGTCAGACCACGGTTTTTTTGTTTGCGTCCGCCGGAAAGAGCCATAAGGACGATGAACAGCGCTGTGAGGGCGCACACGCCAAGGCGCAGTGCAGAGTGCAGGCGGTGGTACAGGGTTATCTGCGTGCGCGTATGCACAACGCCGATGCCTGAAAGTGCCTTGAACTGCGCACCGGCCGGCTGGATGTGGCCAAGCGGGTCGATGAAGGCGGAGATGCCCGTATTGGTGCCACGCACCAGCCAGCGCCCTTGCTCAATGGCCCGCAACGCGGAAAGCTGCACATGCTGCAGCGGAGCGGAAGTCGCCCCGAACCAAGCGTCGTTGCTGATGTTCACCAGCAGGTTTGCACCTTGGTTTACGCGCTCTTGGGCAAGCTCTGGAAAGATGGCTTCATAGCAGATGAGCACGCCCAGGGCAAGATCACCGGTCTGCATAGGCTTTTGGTTTTGGCCGGATTCGAAATCACCCACGCCGTCAAAGAATTTTTGCAGTGCGAGCAGGGAGGCCAGCGGCATGTATTCGCCGAAGGGCACAAGGTGTTCCTTGTCGTATCCGTCAGCTATGCCCACATTGCCACGGAGTAGAAAGGCCCGGTTAAACAGGGTGTAGCCTGTTCCGCCCGCGCGCATGCTGTAGGCCGGAGCGCCAACGACGAGCGGAATATTGGTTTCGCGCGCAAGTTGGAGCAGGGGCTGGCGCAGGGGGGTGTCGTCCTGGAGGTAAAAGGGCATGCTCGTCTCTGGCCAGACGATGAGGTCCGGTTGGCGTTGGGCAATGGCCTCGCGGCTGAGCATCACGTAACGCTTGACTGTTTCCTGCTGGAAGTTCGGGTCCCACTTGATGCTTTGATCGATGTTGCCCTGTACCACAGCCACTACGCGGGAGGGGCCAGTGTCCTCGAAGGTTGCTATGCGGTACACGCCAAAAGCCACAATGGCGATGCCGACAGCTGCGGAAAGCATGGCGCAGCGTTTGGAGCGAGACCAGAACAGGGGGCCGGTGGCAATAAGTGTAATGAGCCCGGAAAGGCCAAGGCCTCCAACACATGCGGCGGCCTGGGCCACAGGCGGCCAAGGCACAAAGGCGGCGGAAAGCGTGAGCCAGGGAAAGCCGGAAATCAACGTGCCCATTCCCAGTTCCATGGCACACCAGGAAACAGCGAGGAACAGCAGCCCAGCAATGGGGGAAAGTTTTTTACCGGCGTAGTATGCGCCCAGGCCAAAAAGTGCATAATACACGCCCACGGCCATGGCGAGAAGCACCGGCACAGGCAGGGCCAGCAGCCAGTATACGCCGCCGAAGTGATGCACAGGCCAGTACACCCAGGCCAGGCAGCCCAAACTGGCAAGGGAACCCGCCAGCCAGGCGCGTTTGAAGGCCTTGCGCGGTGATTCCGCCCCAAAGCCCAGTGCGGCAAGCCCTAACGGTAAGGCAAAGGCCGCTGCGGGGAACTGCACATACGGGTTGGCAAATCCGATCCATGCTCCGACAGCGGCGAGGATGGTCCACAGGACGGGAAGCGCCACCCCGGTTATTCCTTGTCTGCTCGCACGGCGCGCAGGGTCTCGATGTGTTTGGCGTCGGCTTCCTCGACCAGGAAGCGCCATTCGCCCATGGGGAACGTCTCGTTTTGTGCGGGGATGCGGCCCGCTATCTCGCACAGATACCCACCGATGGTCTCCACTTGGTCAGAGACAAGCTCCAGGCCGAAGAGTTCATTGAACTCATCTAACGGAACGCGGCCGGAAATGAGCATGGTGCCATCGGGCATCTCTTGCACTTCCTCTGGGCGTAAGGCGTCGTACTCATCTCCAATCTCGCCTACAATCTGCTCCAGAACATCCTCAAGAGTGACGAGACCCGCTGTGCCGCCGTATTCGTCCAACACAATAGCCATGTGGATGCGGCTGGATTGCAGGTCGCTCAACAGCGCTTTTAGATTGGTTGTTTCCGGCACGAAGTGTGGCTCACGCATGAGGCTTTCCAAATTCGGCTGCGGCGCGTCCTGCGTAATCAACGGGCTGATGACGTCTTTAGCGTGCACAACGCCCACAATGTGATCACGGTTGTCTTTGTAAATGGGGATGCGCGAATGCCCGCTTTGCACGATGAGCTCAGCCACTTCGGAAATGGTGCTGTCCACCTCGGCGCAGATGATGTCTGGCCGGGGGCTCATGATTTCGCTCACCCGTTTATCCACCAGATCGATGACGTTTTGCAAAATGCGCACGTCCTCGCTCTTTATCTCGCCTTCCTCAACCGCCTCGCGGAGATGTTCCTCAAGCTGGGAATCCGATTTGCGAAAAAGGTTCCTAAATGCCGAGAGAATACTGCCGTTTGAGCCTTCGTCCAAGATGTCCGCTCCTGTCTCGGTGCTGCAATTGTTAAAGTGTGCGGTCGCGCAACGTTGTGTGTGACCTTAAGAAAGTATAAAAATATTCTGTGGCTGGGGCAATGTCAATCGTGTGGCCTGTTGGTGACAATTGAGCGACGCACAGCCAGTTTCTTCAAGTGAATACGCAGGCAGGTTATGGCTGCGGGGGTAATGCCGGAGATGCGCCCTGCCTGTCCCATGGTCAGCGGGCGGATGTGCATCAGCTTTTCCACCACCTCGCGTGTTAGTCCAGAGACTTCCTGGTACGGCATGTCGAGAGGCAAGGCCAGCTCTTCCGTACCACGGGCATGGCGTACCAGCGCACGTTCCCGCTCCATGTAGCTGTCGTAGCGGATGCACGTTTCCGTTTCGCACAGCACTTCTTTCGGCATATCCAGCAGTTCGGGCCAAAAGGGCGCAAACGTTTCAATGCTGATTTGCGGCTGGCGCAAAAGGGCGGAAAGCGACACGGCCTTGCCTGGGATGCTGATGCCCATTTCTCGCAGTATATCACGGGTGGGGGCATCTGGCCGCACAATGATGGTGTCGAAAGCCTGGCGGGTGTGGTCCAACAAGCGTTGCTTGGCCTGAAAAAGTGCATGCCTGTGGTCGTCCACAAGTCCTAAGGCTCGGCCAATGGGGGTAAGCCTGGAATCCGCGTTGCCCTCGCGCAGCAGCAGCCGGTACTCGGCGCGGGAGGTGAACATGCGGTAGGGTTCGCTGGTTCCCTTGGTAACAAGGTCGTCCACCAGCACGCCGATGTACGCTTCATCGCGCCGAAGAACAAAGGGCGGTAACTCTCGTAGGGAGCAGAACACGTTCAGCGCAGCCCACAGGCCTTGCGCCGCCGCTTCTTCATAGCCGGAGGTTCCGTTGATTTGCCCAGCACAGAACAGGCCCGGCACAAGCTTGGTTTCCAGCGTGGGCAAAAGCTGCGTGGGCGGCACAAAGTCGTATTCAATAGCGTAGCCGGGGCGGACGATCTGCGCATGCTCCAGGCCAGGAATGGTGGTCAGCATGCGTTTTTGGATGTCCAGCGGCAGGCTGGTGGAGATGCCGTTGGGGTAAATCTCCGGGCTGTCCAGTCCCTCCGGCTCCAAAAATATCTGGTGGCGTTCCTTGTCGGGGAAGCGGGCGATCTTGTCCTCTACCGAGGGGCAATAACGCGCTCCTGTGCCTTGAATAACGCCGGTGAACAGCGGTGAACGCTCGAAGCCCTCGCGAATAGCCGCGTGGGTGGCGGCGTTGGTATAGGTGATGTAGCAGACGGCTTGCGGCAGCGGCACTGTTGTGTTCAGAAAGCTGAACGGGCGAATGGGCAAGTCCGCTTCTTGGGTCTCCAGGCCGGAAAAATTGATGCTGCTGCGCAACAGCCGGGGCGGGGTGCCGGTTTTCAGTCGGCCCAGCTCCAGGCCCAGGCCACGCAGGCAGGCGGAAATACCCTGGGAGGGGGGATCACCCAAGCGGCCCCCGGCGTAGTGCGTCAGGCCGATGTGGATAAGGCCCTGCAGAAAGGTGCCTGTGGTCAGCAGCACGGCGCGGGAGCGGAACAGTTGACCTGCGCGGGTGCGGATGCCGCTCGCCCGCCCATTCTCCGTCAGCACTTCCTCGGCCATGTCCTGTATAATCCACAGGTTGGGCTGGGCGAAAAGGTCGCGCTTGACCACGCGCATGTATACTTCGCGGTCGATTTGCGTGCGGGTGGAGCGTACCGCCGGGCCTTTGCTTTCGTTCAATTGGCGGAACTGGATGCCTGCTTCGTCTGCCCAGAGGGCCATGGACCCGCCAAGGGCGTCGATCTCCTTGACCATGTGCCCCTTGGCCAGGCCGCCAATGGCAGGATTGCACGACAAATGCCCGATGCGGTCGATGTTGACCGTAACGAGCAAAGTCGCCAACCCAAGCCGGGCGGAAGCTATAGCGGCTTCGCACCCGGCATGGCCGGCACCGACGACAATGAGGTCGAAGGTATCTGGGGGCGCTTTGGGCGGCACCACGTGTATGGACTCCCGCCGTTCTAGTCGAACAACATGGACGCCATCACCTGGGCGTCCTTGATGGTCGTGCTGATGGCGGAACGTTCGTTGGGCTGGTGGGCGTTGTGCATCAGCGTGCTCCATACCGCGGCCTTATGGCCAGCACGGCGGAGGTATGCGGCGACTGTACCGCCGCCGATGCCCTGCACCTGTGGCTTGGCATTGGGGTACACGGCGCGGATGCTGCGCATGAGTCGCACCACCACTTCGCTGTCGGCTGGGGTCGGCTCTGCCGCCTGTTCGCGTTGAACAAACTCATAGCTGATGGTAACGCCGTATTCTTGTTCCACTTCCTGCCCGAACTGGCGGATGCGGCCCATGACCTCATCCAAGTCGTAGCCAGGCATAACGCGGCAGTCCAGGTAGAAAACATCGCGGCCAGGAATGGTGTTGATGTTTTCTACGTTGGCCTCTTTTTTAGTGGGCTGAAACGTGGAGTAGGGCGGGTCGAACATCGGGTCTCGCCGGTCAAATATCGCGTGTAGCTGCGGAATCTTCAAAATAAGGGCCGAGGCGGCAAGCAGAGAGTTTATTCCCGCATGCGGGGTGGAAGCATGGCACTGTTTGCCTTCCACAATCACCTTGAGCCAGAACATGCTCTTTTCCGCAATTTCGACCATGCTGGAGGTGGACTCGCCAAAGTCCGGCACCAAGAAGAGATCGTCTGGTCCAAAGATATCGGCGTGTTGCTTGACAACATAGTCCAAGCCGAACTTGCTGCCGGTCTCTTCATCGGCCACCAGGAGCACGCCGTAATTGATGGGCGGGGTGATGTGGTTATCCAACAGGGCTTTGGAAACCAAAAGCGAGGAGACCACGCCTTGGTGGTTGTCTTCCACACCTCTGCCCACCATGATGTCGCCATTGACCACAAGGGTATAGGGATCGCTGTTCCACAGGGCGAGATCGCCTGCGGGCACAATGTCCGTATGGGAAATGACCCAAAGTGTTTTGGCGGTGTTTTGGCCAGGCACTACGGCGGCCAAGCTTGGCCTGTAGCCGCATGGAACAGCCGGGTCAGGCGCTTGAAATTCGCGCACCTCGGCAAAGCCCATCTTGGCTAGGTAGGTTTTGAGAAATTCGGTTTTGTCTTTTTCGCCCGAGCCGCCATTCAGTGGGCCAAGGGCAGGAATGGCAACGAGTTGACGTTGCAGGTCAATGACGGTGTCGGACTGGGCTTCGATATGCCGGAGTATATCGGCAGGCATTGGGGGCTCCGCTTCAACGGGCAGGTTTGTGCAGTGTAAAAAGGAAAGGCGGGGTCGCCCCCGCCTTCCCATTCGCTCAAGTCTAGCGACCTCTGGCGGCGCGCTTGGACGCCTTCAGCGGGTTGACCTTAGTCTTGCCTTCCTTGTCCACAGTGGCCTTCATGTGCGTGGCAAAGTTGCACACGCCGCGCGCCCACTTGGTATCAGGATGTGCGTAGCTGGGGCAATAGCTCTTGTCCTCGAACGCAACAACGCGTTCGCAACCAGTGCAATTTTCCACAACAGGATGCATAATCATGCCTTTGAACGAAAGCCCTTCAGCGGTCATGATAGCGCCAGCAAGGGCGCCAGCCTTCTTTTTGTCTTCAGCCATGCGAGGTTTCCTCCTTACCCTGGAGCCGGGAGGGCGCCAGAAGTTGTCATCGAAAAATAGAGCGGTTCTTTATTCATGAACCCCGCTTCTTGTCAAGCCTCAACCCTTGGAAAGTCCCGCACAAGGGACCTGATTGATGGCGCGTACCAAAACATCGGTAACTTTTTGGGCGTTGGCCACAAAAATTGAGATAATATCGTCCCAGGAAACCGGTTCTTCATCGGTTTTCCAGCAGTCATAATCAGTTGACATGGCGACAGAAGCATACGGAATGCCCGCCTCATTGGCCAAAATGGCCTCCGGCGCAATACTCATGTTGATGACATCCGCACCCCACAGTCGAAACATGTTCGACTCCGCCCGGGTAGAAAACCGCGGCCCCTCGATGGTGACAACCGTGCCGGTCTTGTGGTGCGGTATGTTCAGGGTCTGGCAGCAGCCAATGAGCACATCGCGTAGCGGCGCGGAGAAAGGATCGGCCATGGGCGTGTGCGCCGGGGCGTGCGGGGCGAATGTCTCGTGAAAGGTTATGGCGCGATGCCGGGTAAAGTCAATGAACTGGTCCAGAATGACCAGATCTCCGCGGCGAATTTCCTCGCGCAATGATCCCACTGCCGTGGTGGTGAGGATGCAGTCGCACTCCAATGTTTTGAGCGCATGGATGTGAGCGCGATTATTCACCTGACTGGGCGGCACGGTGTGCTCGCGGCCATGGCGGGCCAGCAGGTATACGTCGTGTTCGCCAATGGTGCCCGCGCGAACAGGTGACGCAGTGGCACCGTAGGGTGTCTCGATCACGAGGTCTTTGGCGTTGTGCAGAATGTCCGGGTTATCCAGACCACTGCCGCCGATGATTCCGATTTTAGCCATCGTCGCCTCTTACAATTTAAGAAGGTACTCGTACGGGAGTCCTTCCAGCTTGCTTGCGCCGTTTAAAAAGCCCAGCTCGATGAGATAACCGATGCCGGCCACGGAGCCGCCGTTGCCCTGGATCAGCTTGATCATGCCATTGGTGGTGCCGCCGGTGGCCAGCAGGTCGTCGATGATAAGAACCTTGTCGCCAGGCTGAACAGCGTCCACGTGCATGTTGAGCGAATCCGTGCCGTATTCCAAGTCATAAGTGACGGAGGTGGTTTTATACGGCAGTTTGCCCGGCTTGCGTACGGGGATGAAGCCGACATTCATTTTGTAGGCAAGTGGTGCGCCGAAAAGAAAGCCGCGTGCCTCAGCGGCAACGATCTTGTTTGCACCGCAATCCTTGAAGCGTTCGGCCATGGCGTCGATGGAATAGCGAAAAGCCGTCGGATCGGAGAGCAGGGGGGTGATGTCAAAAAAAAGGATGCCTTCCTTGGGGAAGTCCTTTACGTCGCGTATATAACTACGAAGATCCATGCATGAGCTCCTTATGGTGAATCGTTGCGCATTTCTACAGATCGTGCAAAGCTATTGTCAACAGTCATTCCTGACCCCCACACCATGCTTTGACGAGGCTTTTCGCATGACCGGATCGTTTTCACACGGCGCGCCCAAGCGCAGCCTTGGCCAAAATTTTCTGCGCGATGAGAACATCGCCCGTAAGATAGTTGCCGCCCTGGACATAGGGCCGGACGATCTTGTCCTTGAGATCGGGCCTGGCCGCGGCGCGTTGACCAAACATATTTTGGAGCGCGGCCCCAAGCACTTTAAAGTCCTGGAAAAGGACGATGCCCTGGCCGATGCCATGAGCGAGTGGCCCCTTTCCCCTGAAATCCACAGAGGCGATGCTTTGGCATTCCCCTGGGAGAGCTTGGCCGAGGATGGTTCGTGGAAAATCGTTGGCAATCTCCCTTACAACATCGCCTCGCCACTAATGTGGGATATTGTAAGTCGTGCGCCGCTGGCCCTTGCTGTGTTCATGGTCCAATTAGAAGTGGGGTTGCGCATCAAATCGCAACACGACTGTAAGCAGTATGGGGCGCTCAGTGTTTGGATCCAGAACTTTGCCCAGGTGGAACTTCTCTTTAAGGTTCCTCCCCAGGTGTTTTACCCGCCACCCAAAGTGACCTCTGCCGTTTTACGTTTTACCCCAAAAGAGACTCTCCCTACTGCTCAAGCCGGGGCCGCTTTGGCTGCGGCTTTGCATCTGTGCTTTCAAAGTCGCCGTAAGCAATTAGGTACTATATTGAAATCAAAGGGAATTGACAACTATGTACAAGTGCTGGCGGCGGTTGGTATAGACCCGGCCCAAAGGCCAGAGACGCTTGAACCGGAACGGTTTCTGGCTTTGGCAAATTCGCTTTCAATCCACTTTCTCCCTTGACTTGGCTTTAAGTTTGGTGTTTACGGAGTTTTCAGTTGCGCACACAGGCGCGTACGGGGTTTTAGCGGGATGCGCTTGGCCGCTTCGGCGAATGTGGTGAAATGGGCTTTGTCTTTGGTGTGCTTACCCCCACACACAGATTTTTTCTGCACTTCCAAAGGCAGATGAAGCAAACTAGAGTGACCAATCAATGAGGAGGAAGGACACATGACCAAGGCTGAGCTGGTTGTCAAAATTGCTGAGAAGGCCAATCTGACCAAGGCCAACGCCGAGCGTGCCCTGAATGCTTTCATCGACGCCGTTGAGGACGTCCTGGTGAAGGAAGGCAAGCTGACTCTTACTGGCTTCGGCACCTTCCAGGTGGAGAAGCGTAAGGCGCGTGTGGGCCGCAATCCCCGCACTGGCAAAGAGATCAAGATTCCGGCCACGAAGGTCGTTAAGTTCCGCCCCGGCAAGCTCCTTAAGGACGCTGTGAAGTAAATTGGGAGGCCTCTGATGATGCTGCACGGCGAAACAGTCCATAGTCCCCTGCCACAGGATTTGCCCTGGTTCCAGGCGGACCATACTATTTTCTTTGGCGTTCTGTACATTGTCCTTTTTGTTATCGGTACCGGGATGGCTTACTGCATCATGAAATCCTGGTTCGATTGCAAGTCCGATTGCGGACACGGGCATTAGCTCTGAGCGTCTAAGCTTTGCGAATAGCGAGGACCCGCCTAGGAAACCGGGCGGGTTCTTATTATTGGTCTCTCGGTATGCTTGCTTTTTGCAAAGCATTCGAGTAACCACTCTTTTTTAGTCTTGGGCCAAGGCCCTTCAGGGAGGTGATTCATTTGCCCGGTATTTTGTTGGATGATAGCGATAACTTCGAAATCGCCCTGCGTCGTTTTAAGAAGCAGGTCGAAAAGGCCGGCATCCTCTCTGAGCTGAAAAAGCGTCAGCATTACGAGAAGCCTAGCGTTCAGGAAAAGAAAAAGAAGGCTGCTGCCAAAAAGCGCCTTGTCAAAAAGATGCGTAAGTCCAGGATCGACAGCTAATTAGGATCCCCTGATGAGCATCAAAGGACGCATAGAGTCCGACTATATAGTGGCCTACAAGGCCAAAGACACGGTCAAGGTGGCTGTCTTGAGACATCTCAAGACAGCCATTAAGAATCGTGAGGTTGAACTCATGCGTCCTGTTTCTGACGACGATGCCCTTGATCTTGTCGCCCGCCAAATGAAGCAGCGCCGTGAATCCATTGAGCAGTATACTGTTCATGGTCGTCCTGAGCTTGCTGCCGTTGAGTCCGCAGAGCTTGAAGCGCTGAAGGAATACATGCCGCAGCCTTTGAGTGAACCGGAACTTCTTGAAGTAATTGATACCCTTGTTCATGAAACCGGCGCTGCCGGCCCTAAGGACATGGGCAAGGTCATGCAGGCCCTCACCGCTGGTTATAAGGGCAGGTATGATGGCAAGAAGGCGAGCGAAGCGGTCCGCTCCCGCCTGACCTCCTGACCACCAAAGTCGGCCTCATGGAATCCAGAACCCTGCACCTGCTGGAGTTCCCGAAGGTTCTTAAAGAACTCTCGGGATTTGCCGTTTCCGAACCCGGAGCTGAAGCGTGTCTTGCCTTGCGTCCTTTGCAGGACCCGGCAGCCGTTCGGCATTGTTTAGAGTTGCTCGATCAAGCCCTGTGCTGGGCGCGCGAATCTGAATTTCGTCTTGCCGAATTCCCTGACCTTTCCGCTATTTTTCCCCTGCTGGACATCCCGCACCGCTTCCTCGATCTGGACGCTTTGGTCGCCCTGCGTGTTATTCTCGACCAAGCCCGCAACGCTCGTGAAATGCTGGAGCCTTTCGCTCCCCGCGGCTGGGATTTACTGCGCGAGGCCATTCTAGGCGCTCCCTGGCCACAGGCCACATGGGCGGCAGTGCGTCGTTGTGTTGACCAGGAAGGCCGTTTGAAAGACGAGAGCTCACCAGGCCTTTTTTCCGTGCGTCAGGAGATCCGTCAGATTCATCAAAAATGCACGAAGCGTGTGAAGGACTTTGTTCTTTCCGAGAATATCGCCCACTATTTGCAGGACGACTATCTCACGGTTTCCTCTGATCGCTACGTGCTGCCCCTCAAGGTTAACTTTAAGAATCGCTTTCCTGGCATCATTCACGACTACTCCCAAACCGGCGAGACCTGCTATTTTGAGCCCATGTTTTTGGTGGAGATCAATAATAGCCTCCAGGAACTGAAGCGTGAGGAACGCGCTGAAGAACGTAAAGTTTTGGAGTACCTTACAGGACTCGTTCGTCAGGAACGTGAGGGTGTCGCCGGATGTTTTGAAAGTCTCGTTAAACTCGACTTGCTTATGGCCAAGTCGCGCTTGGCGGATGCCATCGGTGGTAAGGCTCTGGAAATCGCCCCTGGAGTGCCTGCGCGGCTGCTTCAGGCACGGCACCCTCTCTTGGCGTTGCATGCGCCAAAGACTGAGGCTCTGGACATCAAGCTACAGGAAGGGCAACGCGCGCTGATTGTGAGCGGTGGCAACGCCGGCGGCAAAACGGTTTGCCTCAAAACTGTTGGCCTCATAGCACTGATGGCTTTCTCTGGCCTGCCTGTTCCGGTGGCCGAGGGCAGCTCTCTGCCGCTGTGGACAGAAATTTTCGTTATTTTGGGCGATGAGCAGAGCTTGGAAGAGCATGTCAGCACCTTTACGGCGCAGATTCAGTATTTTTCTCGCGTGTGGGACCACGTTGGCCCTGGCACCCTGTTTTTGCTTGATGAATTTGGCGCAGGCACGGACCCGACCCAAGGCGCCGCTTTGGCTCAGGCGGTCATTGACGGCTTGCTGGAGCGCGGAGCAACCAGCATTGCCGCCACGCACTTTCCGGCCCTCAAGGCTTACGCCCTGGCCACGGAAAAAGTCCGCGCCGCCAGCGTGTTGTTTGACCCCGCCACCAAGAAGCCGCTGTACCGTTTGGCTTACGATCAAGTGGGGGCGAGCATTGCCCTGGATGTTGCCCGCGAGCATGGGCTACCGCGCACAGTGCTGAGCAAGGCAGAACAATATTTGTTGCTGGATGGATCGGACACAAGCGCAGTGCTCGACCGACTCAATACCCTTGCTGTGCAGCGTGAGCGCGAAAACGATGCGCTGGATGAGGAACGCAAGGCTTTACGAAAGAAGCGCGATACGCTCCAAGTGCAGTTTGAACGCGACCGCGTGAAGCTTTTGGCCGAGGTTCGTGAGGTTGCGCAAGGTATTTTGCGTGACTGGAAGAGCGAGCGCCTTGGTCGCAAGCAAGCCTTGAAGAAACTTGGCGAGGTGCGCGAGCGTCTTGATCCCATCCACACTGATGTTGAAGAGCAATCCCTGCCGCTTTTGAGTTTTGAGGACTTTTTGCCGGGAATGCGCGTCTCTTACCGGGCCTGGAATAAGTCTGGACTCGTTCAAGAGAAGGATTCGCGCAAAAAGCAGATCAAAGTGGACTTTTCGGGAGTGGCCATGTGGGTCGCCTTTGGTGAACTGACACCCGTGGATGGCCCGGAGCGCAAGCAGAGTGCGCCTGTGCAGTCCATGGCCGGTGACCTCGGCTATTCTTTGACCCTTGATGTTCGTGGCCGCCGCGCTGATGAGGCCATTGTTGAGCTCGAGAAATTTCTTGATGCCGCGTTGCTACGCGGAGCCGGGACTGTGGAAGTTATCCATGGCCGTGGCACAGGCGCGTTGCGCCGGGAGATTCATGAGGTTCTTCGCCGCATGCCTTCCGTTGCCGGGTTTAACCTGGCCAATGAGGATCGCGGCGGCGACGGCATGACGGAAGTCACGCTGATATAACGGCACGGGAGCGCGCATGGATAGCCAGGTCATCCAGGCGGTGAAGCAGCGGCTGAATATTGCCGATGTTGTGCGGCGTTACGTAGCTCTACGTTCAGTGTCTGGACGCTGGATGGGCCTTTGCCCATTTCATCAGGAGAAGACAGGGTCCTTTAGCGTCAACGAGGCTGAGGGCTTCTATTATTGCTTTGGATGTCAGGCGTCTGGAGATGTCCTCGACTTTTACATGAAGGTTAATGGCCTGGAATTTCGTGATGCTTTGGAGCAACTGGCCGGTGAGGTGGGCATTGAACTGAAGGCCTACCGGAACGATCCTGAGGCCGATGAGCGCCAGAAGGTTAAAAAGGCCTGCCTCGATATGCATACTACAGCGCAGGAATATTTTCGGCGCAACTTGGGACTTGCCGGGGGCGATGCTGCTAGAGGCTATTTGCATCAGCGTGGCACTTCGGATGAGACGGCGCAAACCTTTGGCCTGGGTGTAAGCCCGGACGATTGGCACGGACTGGAGAACCATCTCAAGTCCAAAGGCTATACCCCGGAGCAGGGGGCCAAGGCCGGGCTCTTGTCTAAAAATGATAAAGGGAATATCTACGACCGTTTCCGTGATCGACTCATCTTTCCTATACAAAATTTATCAGGTCAGGTTATTGCCTTTGGCGGAAGAATAATTACAGAAGGTGAACCCAAGTATCTGAACAGCAGCGACACGCCCATTTACAAGAAAGGCGATCACCTCTACGGGCTCTATCAGGCCAGACAGGCCATGACCCGAAGCAAGCGCGCCATCCTCACCGAGGGGTACATGGACGTATTGACGTTGCACCAGTTTGGATACGCGGATTCCTGCGGAGTGCTGGGAACGGCGCTGACGCAAGAGCAAGTGAAACGTGTGGCTGGTTTTTGTTCGCGTATTGATCTTATCTTTGACGGGGACACAGCCGGACGCAAGGCGGCGCTACGAAGCGCCGAAATGATCCTGCACCAGGGCATCAATTGCAGTGTTGTACTGATGCCTGATGGCGAGGATGTGGACAGTCTGTTGCAGCAACATGGTCGGGATGGCCTGGAGGAGTGCTTCGACACGGCTACCGATGGTCTGACGTATTGTTTGGACACTGTGCGCACCCAGTTTGCCCCCCGCGAGGTGGTTAGCTGGGCACAGGGTTTTTTGTCGCATTTGGTCGACCCGGCGTTGCGGGGGTATTACTTGCCGCGCTTAGCCAGCGGCCTGGGCTTGTCTGAAACGGATTTGCGCCGGTACAGCAGCCAGGGACAAGGGCAGGGTAGGGCAGGCGGTCAGCAGCCATTGCAAGAGGCGGCAGCAGTGGTTCAAAAGGCACCCCAGCGTCCAGCGGTGCTTCCTGTTGGCCGTGACGACCAGAATGATAAGGCTTTCTTGACGTTTCCGGTATTGTACCCGGAATATGTGCCTCATCTTGATAAACGGGGCTTTGCGGAGTTGCTGCTGACAGACTGGGCCAAGGATTTTTGGCCAAAGCTTGTTGCCTGCGGCGGGCATGACGCACTGTCTTTGCTGGACGATGCCGAAAAGGTTTTTTTTGCCAAAACGCGCAGTACTGCGCACAGGTTGGAAGGGGAAGAGCTTGCCCGTGAGTGGGACTACGTGTGTGCCCGCATTGACGATGCTCTTTTACGAAAAGAACGTGAACGTCTCAAGGAAGCCATCCGTTTGGCCGAAAAGAACGGCGACAAGACGGCGCTGTATACGCATATGACCGCGCTTGCGGCACTCAACGCCCCCAAGAGGGAGGAAGGATGAACAACCTTAAAGAAATCCAACAGATCAAAACCCTTATAGCTAAGGGGAAGAAGAACGGATTTCTGACCTTCGAGGAGGTGGGGAAAACCCTGCCCACGGAGATGAACACGCCCGATCAGCTCGAAGAAGTGATGAGCATCTTCGACCAGATGAATATCGTCATCGTGGACTCTGAGGAAAACGGCAAAAAGCTTACCGCCGAGACCACGGATACCGATGAAGAGCTTGATCTTGTTCCCACTGAGGGTGAGGACGTTGCGGACTTTTCGTCCCGCAGCACCGATCCCGTTCGCATGTATTTGCGCGAAATGGGTGCCGTGCCTTTGCTTGACCGCGAAGGCGAGGTTGTCATCGCCAAAAAGATTGAGAACGGCGAACTTGAAGTGCTGTACGCCTTGGTCGAGGTGCCCGTGGCTATTGAGGAACTCGTCCAGGTGGGCGAGGATCTCAAGAACACGCGCATCAAGCTTAAGGACGTCGTTAAGACCATTGAGGAGGACGACCCCACCGAAGACGAGATGAACCAGCGTCAGCGGGTTATTTTTCTGCTCGATGAGGTCAAGGCACTCTTTAAGAAAAAGCGTAAAATCTACGATAAACTGGATGCCTGCGCTCAGCTTGACCGCCGTGTTACCGGTGTGCAGAACGAGATTCTTTCCTTTAAGGAAGAGATCGTTACACGCCTGCGTGACATCAAAATCGAGAAGACCCTCATCGATCGCATCATTGAGACCGTGAGCGACTATGTGCGGCAGATGCACAACTGCCAGCGTGACCTTTCGGCCTATGTGCTTTCCGTGGGCAAAAGCCGCGATGAGATCGTTCGCATCTTCAAGGGTGTGGACGACCGCGACATGAATCCGGTGAACGCCGCCGACCTGCTGCACATGACTGTGGAGGAGTTCTTCTCCTTCAAGGAAATGCTTGCCGGCAAGATGGAAATCATTACCCGCTTGCAGGAAAAGTGCTGCCACAATGTGGACGACCTGGAAGAAGTTCTCTGGCGCATCAAACGCGGCAACCAAACCGCGATGCGTGCCAAGCAGGAGCTCATCCGCGCCAACTTGCGCTTGGTTGTCTCCATTGCTAAAAAATACACCAACCGCGGCCTGCAGTTCCTCGACCTTATCCAGGAAGGCAACATCGGTTTGATGAAGGCCGTGGATAAGTTCGAATATCAGCGCGGTTACAAGTTCAGCACGTACGCCACATGGTGGATTCGTCAGGCCATTACCCGCGCCATTGCTGACCAAGCCCGCACCATCCGTATTCCGGTGCACATGATCGAGACCATCAACAAGCTTATCCGCACCTCCCGTTACTTGGTACAGGAGCTTGGCCGCGATCCTTCGCCTGAAGAAATTGCCGAGCGTATGGACTACCCGGTGGACAAGGTCAAGAAGGTGCTCAAAATCGCCAAGGAGCCCATTTCCTTGGAAACGCCCATTGGCGATGAAGAAGATTCGAACCTCGGTGATTTCATCGAGGACAAGAAGGCCACCGCTCCGGCTGAGGAAGTGGTGAGCACCAAGCTCTCGGAACAGATCGCCAGAGTTCTGGCCGATTTGACTCCGCGCGAGGAGCAGGTGCTGCGTAAACGCTTTGGCATTGGTGAAAAGAGTGACCACACCCTTGAGGAAGTGGGCAAGCTGTTCAATGTTACACGCGAACGCATCCGCCAGATTGAGGCCAAAGCGCTCCGCAAGCTGCGCCACCCGGTGCGCAGTTCCGTTCTCCGCTCGTACTTCGAAAGCTAGGTCAACCAACATCTTAGGCGGGGGAGGCAGTGTGTTCTGCCGTCCCCGCCTTTTCCTTTTGCGGGGTACCGCGCCATGATGAAGCTTCTTGTGCTGACTGTGATGAGTCTGCCTGTTTTGGCCATGGTCATCGACCTGATACTGGGCGATCCTGAACGATTACCACACCCTGTGCGTACCATTGGGCGCTTTCTGGATTGGTTGGAGCCCCGGGCGCGCACGTGGAAGATGAACTTACGGCTGTCTGGCATGTTGTGTGTCGTGCTCACCGCAGGGTCTTTCGTTTCTCTATTGTCTTTGCGCTGTCCGAAATCTACCTGGTCGGAATGCTTGTCGCCGTCTATTTTGCGTATGCTGGGCTGGCTCTGGGCCAGTTACAGGACGAAGGTCGAGATGCCCTTGACCTCATCATGGCCGGGGAGTTGGAGGAAGCGCGCGAGGCTGTCGGCATGTTGGTCAGCCGTGATACCTCACAGATGGACGAGGTGGAGTTGCGCCGCACTCTTGCCGAAACAGTGAGCGAGAACCTCAACGACGGATTCTTCGCACCACTTTTCTATCTCATCGTAGGCGGACCGGCGGTGATGTGGGCGTATAAGGCGGTCAGCACCATGGATTCCATGTGGGGCTATCGCACGGACCGCTTTAGGGATCTCGGCTGGGCAGCGGCAAAGGCCGATGACTTGCTGGCGTACATCCCGGCACGACTGACGGCATTTTTCCTCATCGGAGCCGGGGCCATGTTGCATATGCCCTGGCGACAGGCACGGGACCATGTTCGTGCGGACGCCCGGAAGATGGAGAGCCCCAACGCCGGGTGGCCCATGGCTGCCTGCGCCTGGCTGGTGCAAGGGAGTATGGGGGGCCTGCCACCTACTTTGGCGTGGCTAAATGTAAGCCCAATTTGGGTC
>Ga0183099_1000264_pt1 | contig 42827 bp, 39 predicted proteins | sample Biomet1_FD_127788 | JGI IMG/M metagenome (GOLD analysis project Ga0183099, IMG submission 127788) | Microbial communities from bioreactor (seeded with anoxic lake sediment) at LBNL, California, USA - Biofuel metagenome 1 | ecosystem: Engineered > Bioreactor > Anaerobic > Unclassified ... | reverse complement strand
ATATCAGGGAAGATATTTCTGCTTTATTCGGACCTGCCTATAAAGGGATCTCTATTTCGGTCGCTGCTTCGATCGCATTGGTAAATCAATACCAAAAGGATCTCAATTATTGCTATAACCGAAAAGAAGCGAAGGACCACGGGGAAGGCGGAAGCATGGTCGGCTACAAGCTGCAGGACGGAGATGCGGTTCTGATCGTTGAAGATGTCATTACCGCGGGAACTGCGATGAGAGAGTGTATTCCAATCCTAAAAATGGCGGCGAAGGTGAGTATTGAGGGACTTGTCATTTCCGTCGACCGCATGGAACGTGGGACAGGAAGCAAGACAGCGATTCAGGAAATGGAAGAGGAATTCGGAATCAGGACTTACCCTATCGTAACGGTCAAGGATATCATTTCATATTTGAAGCTGTTGCAGGATAACGGGGTCCGTGATTATGACAACTATATCGATAAAATGGAAGAATACATGAAAACTTATTGTGTAAAATAGCATAAAAACGCTTTCTTTGGTAACAATACCTAACAGAATTATGGAATGGCAAAGGTAGAAGAAAGATGATGGAAAGCAATTATAATCAATATGTGACCAATTTAAGAAAAGCTTTGCCCATTGGGCAAAGCTTTGATGTTAAGGAAAGACCTATCTTGATCGGGGGAAAAGAAGCTAGTCTTTATTATGCTGAGGGCTTCATGAAAAGTGAGGTCATGGAGCAGATTTTTCATGTTTTCTTTGAAGTGACCGAAAAGGATATGAAACAGTGTGACAACACAAATGATTTTATTAAATCATTTGTTCCCTATGCACAAACTACAACAGAAACAAATTTAGACAATATCATAAAAGCGATTCTTACCGGTCTCACGGTACTTGTTATTGACGGATTTTCGGAAACAATTGTTATGGATCTGAGAACCTATCCGGCAAGGAACGTGCAGGAGCCTGAGAAGGAAAAGTCGCTGAGAGGCCCGAAGGACGGTTTTGTTGAAACTCTGCTGTTTAATGCCGTCATGATCCGAAGAAGGCTCAGGGATCCGAAACTGATCTTTGAAATTCATAGCGTAGGAAGCTCTTCTAAAACAGATGTCTGCATTGGTTATATTCAAGGCATCGTTAATGAGGAACTTCTGAAAAAGGTTAGAGCTAAGATCAAGGATATTAAAGTCGATACGCTGACGGTGGGTGATCAGAGCCTGGTTGAAGCAATTGCAAAATCGAAATGGCTTAATCCTTTCCCTAAAGTACGCTATACCCAGAGGCCTGACATCGTGGCGGCGCATCTGTCGGAGGGAAAGATGGTCCTTATGGTGGATAACAGCCCGACAGCAATCCTGATCCCGACGTGCATTTTTGATTTCCTGCAGGATACCGACGATTATTATTTTCCTGCTTTTACCGGAAACTATTTTCGGCTTGTCAGGGTACTGAACATGATTGCGGTGATCTTTCTTACTCCGACGTATCTGCTGATGGCCGAAGGGTGTATCCCTGTTTACTCAAAACTGAAATTTTTTATCCCGGACGAGGGTTATGCTATTCCATTGTTTGTACAGTTTATTCTGCTGGAATTCGCAATTGATGCACTGAAACTAGCGTCATTGAATACGCCAAGTTCTCTTGGAATGTCATTATCGGTGATAGGAGCCCTGATTTTAGGCCAATTTGCGGTCGATTCGGGCTGGTTTATCCCGCAGACGATCCTCTGTATGGCCGTATTGGCATTGGCAGCATTCACTCAGCCCAGCATTGAGCTAGGATATGCCATTAAATTTATGCGTGTCCTGATCCTGATCGGAGTTGCCATACTTGGTATCTGGGGAGCGTTGATCGCGATAATTTTAAACTGCATCTTACTGGCAACAACCAAGAATATCGTAGGAGAATCTTATCTTTATCCTTTGATTCCTTTTCACTGGGATCCACTGAAAAAACTGCTGTTCAGAACCAGAAAACCAGAATAAAGGGGGCGTTTGTGTATCTGAATTAACCAGTATCCAATTAACAGAAAATTTCCAATTTATTTTTTTTGAAAACTTTCTAATTTGATATGTTATAATAAAATTAATAAAATTCACATTTGCAATTAGGAGTCTTAAAATATGGAAAAAGGCTTTTTGTCCAATGCTTTGGAAGTAAATCTGGCACGTACTCGTGATAAAGAAATTGAAATTCCGGAAGAGCAGCAGTGGTTTTCTGATTTGTCTGCCGAAAAATGGGGGATCCATAACCGCACCCAGGAATTTTTAATAGAACTGAATCATAAGTATATTAATTATCAGTATGTGATTGAATCTCTACATAACATCATTTTAAACGATTTATGGTTCTATAATTCTCTTAAACAATCCGAAAAAGCACTTAATATATTAGTTGACATAATCAGTAATCTTCTTACTGCTGATCTGCAAGATAACCAAAGAGAACTTCTTGTAACCTCATTAATAAAATTTATGGACCGACTGGTAAAGCTGGAGAATTTCCCCGAAGTGATTATTGAACGGTGTTTTAATATCATTAATCAGGATATGAAGAATCATACATTGCTCTATATACGAAATTCGGGATATTTCAAAACATACCTCAACAAGATCGCCCAGATGCCCGAATACAGTCAAACAGTAATAACTCTGACAACTCTTTTATTAAAAGAATGTATTAATTACTGGGAAAACACCTCAAAAGTTGAAGAATGGTTTCAAAGCAAACAACTGCTTTTCCAACCTCATAATAATGAGAATATCAAAAATATCGGAAAACCGTTTTTTGATTATTTAAGAAAAGAACTGGACAGCGCAAAGGATTGGGATCGGCTGTGCAGCCTGTTCTTTTTTAATGATATATCGAATTATTTTCGTAATTTCACAGAACAGTTTGATACCTCTTTGGAAAAGATCTATTATTTATACTTTTTGCTGCATCTTCCCGGAATGGCCTATCTGAAAGACCATCTCCTTTATGATATGAACAGATATCTGAGGAATGTACTCAAAGAACTAAATGAAAAGGAAGTAATCGTATTTCTTGATAATATTCTGATTTTATTCGATGACCTGAAAAATGATCACTCCATCACTGTATTGGACTGTGTGCTTACTTTAGGCAAAGAAGTAATCGATACTGATAATAAACATGTCATTTCTTATTTTGTGAAAGGTCTGATTGGACTTGGTTTCCAGTTTCCCGGGAACCTATCCGTGGATGATAACTGGCAGATCAAGGTGAACCCGAATCATGTAAAAAATATCAGGGTATGGCTTGAATTGATCGAGTATGCTCCGTATCTGATGAGAGAAGTTCTTGCTGCTTTGATCGTTAATCTGAAGCTGGGAGGAATTTTTATCTCTGATACAGATCTTTTTCAACGAGATGTTACAAAACTCCTTAACTCAGGCATAGCACCTGTTTACAGGGAGATTAAGCAGCTTGCAAGAATATTTCCGGTATATTTCAAAGAAATCGGAGCAGAAGGAGAACTCAGAGAAGTTACTACCGCAATCGATGAACTTTCCAGAAGAAAGGACCGGTTGATCCATTTTTTACGGAAACAAGCTCATACTGAAAGCAATAATACTCATATAGGACTGACGAAAAAAATCATAAATTACTGGTATGACGGAAATTCCGAACCTTTAAAAAATAGTGTTCCGGAAGATGTTTTTGTTGCATTGGACAAAGACAGCGAATGGTTTACCGACGTCAATAAAATTATGGTCGAATTATGCAAGTCCAACGATACAGTCCCTGAAAAGCTTTTATCGAAGGATTTGAATGAATTTGAAAGCAAATTGTCACAGATTTCTACTGATAATGACCGCGATAAAAAAAGAATTTATTACATCTATCAGATTTATAATCTGTTGCTGCAGAAATATTCAATGGAATCCGATGACACATTGACAATGATAAAAAATTATCATTCATTCAGCAATGAAAATATTGAAACTTTGAAGATAAGTTTAGAAAAAAATGATTATAAAAATTCCATAAGTCAAATATATGTATTAATGAATCAACTGAAGGAAACCATTCTTGACCCGGTGCAAAGCGAGGCATGGGAAAACATCTATTATAAGCGCCATGTGGCGATCGGGATCCCGTCCATGTATGGGCAATATAATGAAACAAAATTTGAAGCACTGGGAATGATGTACAGACTGGAAAAAACAGCATCAAAGCTGATGGTTGAATTAATTCAGACGATTAACCTTGAGTATATCACAGCAAAGACATTCCGGCATATTTATGAGGTTTTCGAGCTCTTTAAGGAAGGCCTGGAGCTTGACGGCATCTACAATCAGGGATTTGACTCAAATCTTGGTATGCTGAAATACAGCCTGCGATCGCCTAGTTTTTCATTGGACCAATACATTAACATCTTTCAGTTTATGGCACAGAATATTAAACAGATCATTGATGAGTACTTTCTTGATGTATACGAAAGCCCGCTGAAAGAAATTATTCCTCAAGTTTTCTTATTAAATCAAGTAAAACCTGAATCAGAAGAAAAACAGATCATACAAATGGAATCAGAAAAGTTTTTCCGGGAAAATCTATCCTCTGCCTTTTTAGTACAGGATCTTGACAATTTTATTACGAACATTATCAGCAATATGACAAGCATGATCGACAACTATTCAGACGATTTGATCAGAAACATGATGACTTATGACCCTGATTTAACGATCAGCCCTTTGTATCAGGATACTGTTGAAATGGATAATCCGGTTTTTCTTGGAGCAAAAGCTTATTTCCTGAAAAAGCTGATTTCTTATCATTTCAATGTACCTACAGGATTTGTGCTGACAACGGAAGTCTTCCGTCACATCAACACAATCATGAAACATCCGTCGATCAATCAGGAGATGGACCAGTTGATTCTGAAAAATATTTCAGAGATTGAAGCTCTGACAAACAAGAGGTTCGGAGATCCAGAGAATCCACTATTCTTCTCTGTTCGCTCCGGAACGTCTATTTCTATGCCTGGAGCAATGAAAACATTTTTAAATGTAGGCATGAACGATGAGATTGCTGAAGCATTCAGCAAAAAAGAAGCATATACATGGACTTCCTGGGATTGTTACAGAAGATTCCTGCAAAGCTGGGGTATGGCTTATGGCATTGAAAGAGATGAGTTTGACCAGGTTATGGATGCTCAGAAAAAGAGATACGATGTTTCGCTCAAGAAATATTTCGCGCCGGAACAAATGAAGGAATTGGCATATTCTTATAAGGATGTCTTGAATCGTCATCATATTTATATTGAAAAAGACCCTTATAAGCAGCTGAAACAAGCAATCTTAAATGTAGTGGATTCATGGAGTTCGGATAATGCGATGTATTATAAAAATCATCTGCAGATCGCTGACGAGTGGGGTACGGCTGTCATCGTTCAAAAAATGATTCTCGGCAATCTATCCAACAATTCTGGAACAGGTGTAATTTTTACCAGCAGCTTGTTAAGTGAGCATTCCGGGATAAACTTATATGGAGATTTTGCTTTATGCAGTCAGGGAGAGGATGTGGTTTCAGGCCTTGTCAATACCCTGCCTATTACGGAAAGACAAAGGAAGGAACTTTACAGTGACTGCAGTATTTCTCTTGAATCAGCTTTTCCCGAGATCTATAATGCGCTGGTGGAATATTCCAAACAGTTGATCGATCAATATGGGTTTACAAATCAGGAAATCGAGTTTACATTTGAATCGGAACTTCAGAAGGACTTATATATTTTGCAGACACGGAACCAGAATTTAAAAAAGAAAAAATCTGATTCCTCCTTTAAAACATCTCCTCATGAAATGAAGCTGCTGGTACAGGGAATCGGTATTGGAGGAGGAGCGATGTCAGGCATTCTGGCTTTTGATATGGAAGACCTGAAAGAATTCAAACAAAGATATCCGGAAGAAAAGCTGATCCTGATAAGACCTGATACTGTTCCCGATGATATCCCTCTGATCTTCTTATGTGATGGGCTGATCACTGCAAAAGGCGGAACTACATCCCATGCCGCGGTTACAGCTGCAAGCCTGAATAAAGTTTGCGTTGTAAATTGTAAAGGTATTACCGTTGATGAGAAAGAAAAAAAATGTGCCATAAACGGAGTAAGTCTTCGTTCCGGTGATAAAATTTCCATTGACGGCAATCTTGGCAATATTTATTTAGGGGTGTATGAATTGACATAACATGTATTCTTACGTTAAAATATAACTTTATTATAAATTTACAAATAGGAGAGGTAGAATGGACATTTCTTTACAAAACAAAAGGATATTAGGAATCAATGGAGCCGGCCGTATCGGGAAGCTAACCTTATGGAATCATTTGAATCTAAGGCACTTTGACGGCATCGTGGTTAACGCCGGAAGAGAAATCGGCAAAAAAATTGATGATGTCGTCCAGTATCTGACTACGGATTCCACCTATGGAACGATGGACCGTTTCTTATACGGTTACTCCGGTAAAACATGCGACGTTAAAGTTCTGGATGAAGAAGATTGCCTGCTGGAAATCAATGGTATTCCAGTAAAAGTATTGAGGCAGGAACGTAATCCCAAGAACATCAATTGGGCGAAAGAAGGAGTCAGAATCGTAGTTGACTGCACCGGAACTTTTTTGGATCCGACCTTACCGGCTGATCACCCAAAGGGGAGTCTGAGAGGTCATCTGGAATCCGGCGCTGAAAAGGTTATTGCCAGTGCTCCGTTTAAAATAAAAGATTCTTCTCAAAAACTGAATCAGGATACCGGTATGTTTGTATACGGTGTAAACCATTTTAGCTACGAACCTGTCAATCATCATATTTTATCTGCAGCAAGCTGCACGACAACAGGCTTGTCCCATATGATCAAACCATTGCTTGATACAAAAGAAACCTCCAGGATTATCACTGCTTCCATGTCGACTGTTCATGCTGCAACAAATACTCAGAGCATACTGGATGCACCTCCTAAGGCAGGTACAAAGGACCTTAGAAAAAACAGATCGGTATTCAATAACATCATACCTACTTCTACCGGTGCTGCAATCGCATTGGAAGAGATACTTCCGGAAATCAAAAAAGTAGGATTTATGGCTGATTCGATCAGGGTACCTACCAGTACCGTTTCTCTTATCTCATTAAATCTGACTTTCAGGACAGAACTTACGGATAAAGGGGAACCTATTATAAACAGAGAATTTATCAACGACATTTATAGAAAAGCTGCCGAAGGACCACAAAAAGATCTACTTATCTACAGTGAACAGCAAAATGTATCCTCAGACCTGTTAGGCTGCCAGGCTGCAGTAGTAATTGAAGGTCATGAAACGCATACCAGGACGGGATTTTTAACCATTGACGCCGACACTTTAAGAAATTATGGAATTAATACAAATCAGGATATTAACTTCCCGGTTACCCATGCTAAAATATTTGGCTGGTATGACAATGAATTTGGCTGCTATGTAAACTGTCTGGGAAAACTGACAAAATATATCGATAAGAATATGATTTAAAAATGAAATAATAGAATAAGCGTAAGCACCGATTGGCGCTTACGCTATTTTTTATCAACTGGTTAGACCTTTTTATGCATATATTCTGAAATAAGCTGATCCAGACGGTGGCTGGTCTTTAAGATCTCCTCATTCATTCCGTGAAAACCCAGGCACATTTTATCCAAAATTGCTTTTAACTGATTGATATCGGAGATGAGCTCTTCTTCTGTGACTGAATCTCTGTCATTATTCATATGCATTTCTCCGCAGTATTATTTAAGGAATTAGTTTGAATTATTATTCAAATCATCACTGATCTTTATCCCGTATATCAAATAATCAATGGAGATATTTAAAGACCCGGAAATTTTAATCAGCGTCTTGATACTCATATTCCTTTCCCCTCTTTCAATCTGTCCGAGGAAATAAGGAGTGATGTCGATTAGTTCTGATAAACTATCTCTGGTCATATTTTGTTTTTCGCGTGTTAATCTGATACGGTTTCCGATATTTATAGAATCAATTTCTTCACGCATACTGTCTCCTTATCTGTTATAAATTAAACATAATTCTATCAAGAAATGGTTTCTTCATAAATTGGCTATCTGCTCACAAATGGTTATGTATTAGACAATTATAAAAATAAGAATAGATAAAATTCAACAGGTAATTCATGGTAAAAAAACAAGGAAGAAAAATTATTAGGTCAGGACGATTAACAAACTTAGTTTTACTTTACTATATCCGCAGAACTCGAAATATGATAAAATATGTGTTGGTTTAATCATATTAATATAAGAATTAGGAAAGAAAATTTTATGGCATTTACACATCTTCATGTACATACGGAATACAGCCTGTTAGACGGGGCGGCCCGAATCAAGGATCTGATAGCCAGAGTGAAAGAACTCGGTATGGATTCGGTTGCCATAACAGATCATGGCGCCATGTTTGGCGTCATTGAATTTTATAAGGAAGCAAAAAAACAGGGGATCAGGCCGATCATCGGCTGTGAGGTCTATACCGCTGCAAGGACTATGTATGACAAGGATGTGGAAAAAGACAAGCATCAGGGACATCTGGTTCTTCTGGCAAAAAATCAGGAGGGCTATCAGAATCTGATAAAGATCGTGTCGGCAGGTTATACCGACGGCTTTTACTATAAACCAAGAGTGGATCATGATTTGCTCAGAAAATACAGCACGGGCTTGATCGCACTCAGCGCATGTCTCGCCGGAGATGTTCAGCGAAGGCTGCTGGACAGAGATTATGACGGCGCCCAAAAAGAAGCATTGACGCTTCTGGATATTTTCGGAGAAGGAAATTTCTATCTTGAACTGCAGGATCAGGGGCTGGAGGAAGAGATACGGATATTGCCGTATATGAAACAGATCCATCAAGAAACGGGAATTCCCTTTGTTGCTACCAATGATGTTCACTATGTCAGACGAGAGGATGCAGTACCCCACGATGTACTGCTATGTATCCAGACTGCCAGAACTGTCGATGATGAAAGCCGAATGCGCTTTCCGAACGATCAGTTTTATTTGAAATCTGAGCAGGAAATGGAGCATCTCTTTGCCGACATACCGGAAGCGATTGAAAATACAGTAAAAATTGCGAAAGAATGCAATGTGGAATTCAAATTCGGAGAGATCCATCTTCCGGAATTCCATGCACCGGATGGGAAATTGAACCATGAATATCTCAGAAATCTGTGCACGGAAGGACTCATCGACAGGTATGGCGAGATATCGCCTGAGCTGAGGGAAAGACTGGAATATGAACTCGGCACCATAGAATCTATGGGATATGTGGAATACTTTTTGATTGTCTGGGATTTCATCAACTATGCAAGGAAAAACGGGATCATGGTAGGACCGGGCAGAGGTTCCGCTGCCGGAAGCATCGTTGCTTATGCACTGAAGATCACGGATATCGATCCTATTAAATATGGACTGATTTTTGAACGGTTTCTGAATCCGGAAAGAATCAGCATGCCGGATATCGATATCGACTTCTGCTATGAAAGACGGCAGGAAGTTATCAATTACGTCATCGAAAAATACGGCGCTGACAAAGTTGCCCAGATCATCACCTTCGGTACCATGAAAGCAAAAGGAGCGGTAAGGGATGTCGGGAGGGCAATCAATATGAGCTACGGCGAGGTCGATGTGATTGCCAAGGCGATTCCGTTCGATCTAAAAATGACCATAGACAAAGCGTTGGATACGAATCCGGATCTGAGATCCTCCTATGAAGGGGATAGAAGAGTCAGAGAGCTTCTTGATACCGCAAAGGCCTTGGAGGGAATGCCAAGACACGCTTCCACTCATGCCGCGGGTGTTGTGATATCAAAAAAAAGCATCAACGAATATGTGCCGCTTTATCTGTCTGAAAAGGGCATCAGTACCCAGTTCCCGATGGGAACGATCGAGGAACTCGGCCTTTTGAAAATGGATTTTCTTGGTCTTCGAAACCTTACTGTGATCCGTGATGCGCTGGAGCTGATCGAGAAAAACCATGGGGTCAAACTCAATTTGTCAAAGATGAACTACGATGATAAGGCGACCTTTGAATTGATCAGCAGCGGAAACACTCAGGGTGTATTTCAGCTGGAAAGCTCCGGCATGGCCCAGTTTATGAGAAATCTGAAGCCGGACTGCTTCGAGGACATCATCGCAGGGAATTCTTTATATCGTCCCGGTCCGATGGCGTCCATCCCGACTTATATTGAAAACAAGAAAAATCCAAACGGAATCGAATATATCGACCCAAGCCTGAAGCCGATTTTATCGGTGACTTATGGCTGCCTGGTATACCAGGAACAGGTAATGCAGATTGTCCGAGATCTTGCAGGATACACCTATGGCAGGAGCGATCTTGTCAGAAGAGCCATGAGCAAAAAGAAGAGGGATGTCATGCTCCAGGAGCAGGAATATTTTGTTCACGGAAAAGATGACAAGGACGGAAATATCGAAATCATGGGCTGTGTCAGAAACGGAATACCTGAACGGGCGGCCAACGAAATCTACAACCAGATGATCAGTTTTGCCGAATATGCCTTTAATAAATCCCATGCTGCGGCATATGCTGTTTTAACATACCAGACTGCCTATCTTAAAACCTATTATACGGTTGAATTCATGGCAGCATTGATGACCAGTGTGATCGGTGAACCGGGACAGATCGCGAAATACATAAGAAACTGTCAGGAAATGAAAATAGAAGTGCTGCCTCCAGATATTAATGAAAGCAGCAAAAAATTCACTGTAAAGGACGGAAAGATCAGATTCGGGCTATTGGGTATCAAAAATGTGGGTGAAGGCGTTATCGATGCCATTGAAAAGATGAGGGCGGAGAAGGGAAATCCCAAGGATATTTTCCAGTTCATCCAGCAAATCGATATCCATGAGATCAATAAAAAGGCTCTGGAAAGCCTGATTAAAGCTGGCGCTTTCGACAGCATCAATGAAAATAGGGCGCAACTGCTGGCAGCTTATGAAAGCCTGCTGGAATCGGAGCAGAACAATATCCGAAAAAATATCGAAGGACAAATGTCCCTGTTTCAAATCAGTACCGACATGATGCAGAATTCGGGAATAACAGGCACCTTGCCTGATGTGACCAACTTCTCCAAAGATATCCTGATGGCGATGGAAAAGGAAATGCTGGGGATCTATCTGACTGGGCATCCGCTTTCTGATTATGCGGAAAAGATCGAAAAGATCTCAAACATTTCCTCAGAGGATCTGCTTCATGCGGAAATGGGCGGTGAGATTCAGGACGGAATGTCTGTCATAATAGCGGGAATGATCAATTCGAAAAGGACACTTATCACAAAAAAGAATAAGATGATGGCATTTGTACAGCTGGAAGACCTTTACGGCACCATCGAGATCATCGTGTTTCCTAACGTTTATGAGTTTGCTGCACCGCTGATGCACAGTGATGCTGTGATCGTTGTCAAAGGCACGGTAAACTTTAAAGAGGAGGAAGCTCCTAAGATACTGGCAGATAAAATTTTTGATATCAACGCGTATAACGGAGAAACTATATCGCGAGTGGTCAAGCTTTTCATTCCGGAAGAAATGGATGAAACGATAACCTTGGCCGTTATCAGAAAAATCATGGTGGATCACAAAGGGGATACGCCGGTCGTAATCACATCGGAAGCGACACAAAAAAAATATAAAACAAAATCTGATCTTTGGGTCAACCCAAACAATCAGTTTTTAGATAAAATCGCAGCCATTATCGGCAAGGAAAATATCGATAGGAGGTAGTTACCGTGAAAAGAATTGCAGTACTTACCAGCGAGGGGATTCTCCGGGCATGAATGCGGCGGTCAGATCGGTTGCCCGCTGTGCTATTTACAATAAAATGGAGGTCTATGGGATCGAAAGAGGATATGAGGGGCTGATCGACGGAGATATCAAGGAATTGTCCGTTTCGTCGGTTTCCGATATTCTGCAACGTGGCGGTACCATGCTGAGAACCGCAAGAAGCAAGCGTTTTATGACTCCGGAGGGTTTCCAGCGGGCACTTGATATGCTGGAAAATTTTGAAATTGAAGGATTGGTTGTTGTCGGGGGAGATGGTTCCTACCGTGGAGGAGTGGAATTGACAAAGGCGGGTGTCCGTGTCATGGGACTACCGGGAACCATAGACAATGACCTTGCCTATACGGATTTTACCATTGGTTTTGATACCGCTGTGAATACCGTGCTTTCCGCGATCGGTAATATCAGAGATACTTCTTCCTCTCACGGGAGATGTACGGTGATTGAAGTCATGGGCAGACATTGCGGGGATATCGCGCTTTATGCCGGATTGTGCGGCGGTGCGGAAAGCATTCTGATACCCGAGGAAACCGTTGATATGAATGCAATCTGCCGAACACTGATCCAGGGCAGAAACAGAGGAAAGCTGCACAGTATCATCCTCCGTGCAGAAGGAATCGAGATGTCTTCCAACGAGCTGGCAGATACCATAATGGAGAGAACCGGCATGGAAACAAAGGTTGTTGTTTTAGGTTATATCCAAAGGGGCGGAACTCCAACGGCAAGAGATCGGATACTCGCCAGCCAGATGGGCTGTGAAGCGGTAAATCTGCTTATATCGGACAGCAGTAGCCAGGCGATCGGGATCAGCGGCGATGAGATCATTCATTATGATCTGGAAAAAGCCTTAGAGATGAAAAGAAAACACAATAAATCTTTAATGGAGCTGGCCGAAATCTTGTCTATATAAGAAAGGGATGCATTTAGATGAAAAAAACGAAACTGATTTGTACCATAGGTCCTTCGAGTGAGGATCACGAAATACTAAAAAGCATGATTCTGGCAGGAATGAATGGGGCAAGACTAAATTTTTCCCATGGCACTCATGAAGAACAAAAAAGAAAAATCAAACTGATAAAGGAACTTAGGAAAGAGCTGGGTCTTCCCGTATCGATTATCCTTGATACCAAGGGCCCTGAAATAAGGACCGGAAAGTTTAAAGAAAAGGAAACCGAATTAGAGGAAGGACAGCGGTTTATCATCACCAATGAAGAGGTGCTTGGAACCAATGAGATCTGTTCCATTTCCTACAAAGGCCTGATTGATGATGTCAAGCCGGGAGACCAGCTTCTGATCGATGATGGACTGGTCGGCATGACCATAGATGAAATCAAGGATGGCAAGATCATTTGCACCGTAAACAATGGAGGTCTGATAAAGGATTATAAAAGCATCAATGTTCCGGGAGTCAAGGTAAAACTGCCGGCAATCACGGATAAAGACAGGGAGGATATTGAATTTGGTATACGGGAGGATGTTGACTTTATTGCGGCATCCTTTGTAAGGAAAGCTTCCGATGTTTTGAAAATGAGGGGATTCCTGGCATTAAGAGGGGCAGAACATATAAAAATCATATCCAAGATAGAGAATAAAGAGGGAGTGGATAATTTAAAAGATATCATCCATGCTTCTGACGGCATCATGGTTGCCAGGGGAGATTTGGGTGTTGAGATTCCAGCGGAACAGGTACCGCTGATTCAGAAAAAAATCATTAAATTGTGCAATCTGGAAGGAAAATTTGTTATCACCGCGACACAGATGTTGGATTCCATGATGCGCAATCCAAGACCTACCAGAGCAGAGGTCACCGATGTGGCCAATGCCGTATTTGACGGGACCGATGTCATTATGCTGTCGGGTGAGACTGCATCCGGAAAATACCCGATCGAAGCAGTTCAGAAAATGGTAGACATCGCAGTTGCCGCAGAGCAGGCATTGGATTACGGAAGTATTTTGAATGAAAAGCATCAGGTAAAGGATTCCAGTGTAACCAATGCCATTGGCTATGCTACCTGCACCAGTGCTTTGGGGCTGGGAGCCGCTGCGATCCTGACGCCTACCGCATCAGGCTACACGGCGCAGGTCGTATCGAAATTCAGACCGAAAGCACCGATTTTAGCCTTTACATCAACGGAACGGGTCGCCAGATCATTGTCTTTGATCTGGGGTGTCACGCCGCTGCTGTACCAGTATGCCGATACCGAAAAGGGCGTGTTCAGAGAGGCGATAGTGGCGGCAATAAATAAAGGTTTTCTTAAGGAGGGCGATCTGATCATTATAACCGCAGGAGTACCAGTGGGAGTGGGCGGTACGACCAATATGATGAGAATACATATCATAGGAAATCAGATTTAGAATGAATAGCAATAAAGGAGTCAGAAGAAAATGAGTGAGCACAGCAAGATAGCTTTTGCAGGAGGATTAATGATTGACGGGACAGGAAGGGAGCCTATCGAAGATTCCCTTGTCCTAATCGAAGATAAGAAGATCAAATATGCAGGTAACCCGATCCCGTTCAGTAAAGAAGATTACATTATTTATGACATCACAGGAAAAACCATTATGCCGGGATTGATCGATGCCCATTTACATTTCAGCGGAAATTTAAGCGACAATGATACGGAATGGATCCTGGAGCCAGAGCTTCAGAAGGCTGTCGTCGCAGTGGCCCAGGCGAGGGAGGCTTTGGAAAACGGCCTCACCTCTGTCGGAGAGATCTCAAGATTCGGAACGTACATAAGAGATATGATAGAAAAGAGAGTCATCCCGGGACCTCGTACCGTTACAACAGGACAAGGCTTTTGTAGGACTGCGGGACATGGGGATTCCCACCGATTGCCGTTGGACTATAACTTTGAATCCCATCCTTGGGCGGAAAGGGTGGATGGCCCTTGGGAGCTCAGAAAGGCAATCAGAAAGAGGATCAGAGAAAATCCGGATGCAATCAAGATATGGTCAACCGGAGGCGGGATCTGGCGATTGGATGCAAAAGCGGACTCTCACTACACCATGGAAGAAATCCAGGCTGTCGTTGATGAAAGTTCAATGGTTGGACTTCCGGTATGGTCTCATGCCGAAGGTTATGAAGGTGCTTTGAATTCCTGCAAAGCAGGTGTCTCTGCCATTATCCACGGTCAGGAGCTGAACGAGGAATGCCTGGAGATCATGCTGGAAAAGGATATCACCTTCTGTCCTACTCTTCAGTTCTTTTATGAATGGTTCTCTGTTTATCAGCCTCCGTACCGTCCGATCCATGATCAGTATCCGGGAGAAACCATTGCGGAAAAAGAACTGAACCGGATTATCGATAATCTGAAGCAGGCAAATGATAAAGGGATCAGGATCGTTGTCGGTTCCGACTCCTTCTGCAGCACTCTGACACCTTACGGCAGCTATGCGATAACGGAAATGTATGCATTGAACAAAGCAGGAATGACCGAGATGGAAGTGATCAAGGCAGCCACGAAAAACGGCGCAGAAATGCTGAAAATCGATAAGATAACCGGAACACTTGAGTCAGGAAAATTTGCGGATCTCATCGTTCTGGAAGGAAATCCGCTGGAGAGCATTGATGCAATTTCCCCTAAAAATATGCTGCATATTATGAAAGAGGGCACCTTAGTGAAAAGGTAGCCCTCGGACGAATCAATAAATATTGAATTGGTGCTCAAATCAGGCAGGGATTACGATCAGCTCAGCCTTGTTTAACAGCTTTTTCTGAAATTGATCAACAACGTTGCTGCTGATTTTTGTTTCACCGGATTCACCCATGACAACATGGGTGATTTTGTTTTTTTCCACTAAAGACACGAGGGTCTCCAATACATTGTTGGAACGGACCACCGTGAGGTTTGCTCCGTATTCCAAAGCCTTTTCATACAGGTACTCCAAGGCTTCCCCTTCTCTGGAATTTCCAAGGAAGTTTAACTCATAATGAGCAACATGTATGATGAACAGCTCACCTTTATCTTCTCCAAGAAACTCAAATCCAAATTTGATCAATCTATCACATGTTTTCTGCTGTGTTACGCAGACCATAACATTTTTTTTCATTCTGTATCCTCATTTTTGTGCGTGTGAATTAAATCGTACCAATAATATTATATACTAGCAAGTACATTTTTACTAGTGTAAAATATAGATGGAGGGAATCGTCATGGACCGAATGATACTGCATTGTGATATGAACGGATTCTATGCATCGGTGGAATTATTGTCATTTCCCGAGCTAAGGAACAAACCAATGGCTGTCTGCGGTAATCCGGAGAGCAGGCATGGTATCATACTGGCAAAAAATGAACTTGCCAAGGCATACGGCATCGTAACGGCCGAAACGGTCTGGCAAGCAAAAAAGAAGTGCCCTGATATTGCGCTGGTCAAGCCGCATCACCAGAAATACCAGGACTACTCAAAGAAAATCAATCAGATTTATGGCAGATTTACCGATATGGTCGAACCCTTCAGCATTGACGAGTCTTGGCTTGATGTGACAGGCAGCAGAAGACTTTTCGGAACCGGCAGAGAAATTGCAGATATGATTAGAAATACGGTGAAGGTAGAGCTGGATCTGACTCTGTCTGTCGGCGTTTCTTTTAACAAGGTTTTCGCTAAAATGGGCAGTGACTATAAAAAGCCGGATGCAACCACAGAAATCACAAGGGAAAATTATAAAGAGCTGATCTGGCCGCTGCCGATCAGAGATTTATTTTTTGTCGGAGGTATGACGGCTGAAAAACTGGGGAAAACGGGAATCACCACCATCGGACAGTTAGCGGCATCCAATCGTGGTATGATATGCTCCATGCTCGGAAAGCAGGGTGCCATGATCCATGATTATGCAAACGGGATCGATGACAGTCCGGTTTGCCGATCCTATGAAAGGCAGAAAATCAAATCTGTCGGAAACGGGATCACCTTTAAGAGGGATCTCCTTGGCATGAATGATATCAAGACCGCGATCATCGCCTTATCGGATACGGTGGCAGGGCGTCTCAGGCGTTACGGAATGAAATGTGACGGAGTTAAGATTGATATCAAAGACCCGATGTTTCACACGATATCAAGACAGAAGCTGCTGTCGGCTTCTACGAATCTGGCAGAGGAAATCGGTACGGCGGCATTGGAACTGATCACGAAATCCTGGAATCTGAAGGAGCCGATCAGAATGCTGACCATAACAGGGATCGGTCTTTCAGACGAACTTGAAAATGAACAGCTGAGTATGTTTGCTGCCGATCAGGAAAACCGGGACAAAGCTGAAAAAATCGAAAGGGCTTTGGACAATATCCGGCAAAAATATGGGGAACACGCCATCACCTTCGGAGGGATTCTTCATAATGATATCGGGATCGAGCTGAATGAGCAGTATGAAAGTGATTACGTCGAATCCTGTTGACGGTGGAATGGTATGATACTATAATATACGTGCGTGATAAGTAAGTATTAATATTGCCGATCGTTTCAAAGGCAATCGAAGATTTAGCAAGGAGTATACAGTGAAAATATTTAAAATCTTAGCAGGAGTAATTTTAATTCTATCCGGTGTTTTTTGCTTTGCCAATCCAGGTGCAACATTTTCTTCCGTTGCTTTTCTGTTAGGGCTGGGCGATGCTGATCGCAGGGATCGCTGGGATCGTGTCCTTTTTTTGGATCGGCAGAAAAAAGGAAACCATGAATCTGATTCTGGTTGACGGAATCTTGAACGTGATTCTCGGATGCTTTGTTTTAGCCAATCTACTGATCACTGATGCCATAATACCGGTATTCTTTGGAATGTGGGTCATGTTTTCCGGAGTTCTGAGAGTCGTCGACTCCTATGCAATGAAAAAAGCCAGAAAAAAAATCTGGTATGGTTCCCTGATTTTGGGCGTCGTCGGGATCCTGGTGGGAATGTATGCCTTTCTCAATCCTGTTCTGGCAGACCTGTCCGTCGTTATGCAGGTTGGCATCTTTTTCTTAATGCAGGGTATCAATGTACTGGGCGTGGGCTTCCACCTGCCGCATATCAGAAAACATAAGTTCAGCAGGACAAAAGAAATAAAACAAAAGATTTTAGTAAAAGAAGCAGAATAATATAACTGTTCAATGGGGCTGTCCCAAAATTGATTTAATTTCCCAAAAATGCAAGATTACCCTAAATAGATTAATGTAATTTTTATAAATTTCACATAATCTATTTTTGTTTGTGCTTTTCTGGTTTTACACACTCCGCCAAGATCTGGGACTGTTGCCTGTAAACCACTAATGATTTATGATTAAGGATGCTTTATAATGATATCGGATTTGTATAATCGTAGGTCCAGACGGCTATTATTAAACAATATTTTATTCGCTATTGTATTAGGATTTATAGGAGACTTTTATATGTCAAAAGAAAAAATAAGAGGTTTTTTAGTTGGCGTTATAGTAATGACATTGGTTTTTTCAATGTCAATTTCGACCTACGCACTGATAGGATCAAAAAGTATAACTGCAAGTTATAACAACATAAAGATCTATATTGATCAGAAGTTAATCACCCCAAAGGATGTAAAAGGAAATATCGTCGAACCATTTATTTACAACGGGACAACTTATCTGCCAGTCAGAGCTGTAGGTGAGGCTTTTGGTAAATCTGTATCTTGGGATGGAAAAACTAATTCCGTTTATGTTGGTACTCAACCAGGGGCTGCCACTAGCTATAGCAGAAATAATCCTGCGCCAATCAATGTTGCTCAAACAATCAATTATACTGATGATTATGAATCGTACAACGCCACAGCAACTGTTACCCAAATTATAAGAGGATCAAATGCATGGTCTATGATTCAAGCTGCTAATCAGTTTAATGATCAACCAAAAGATGGATATGAATATATTGTAGCAAAAGTTAAAGTATCGATGAATTCAGTTAAAGATGATAAAGCGTTTGATCTGGATAGTTACGAGTTTCAAGCTTTTAATTCCCAAAATTCCGAATATAATGATATGACCTATGTTGTTCCTCCGGATCCGGAACTAATGGGTCAAATGTATGCAGGAGCGACTAAGGAAGGATATTTAGTTTTTGAAGTGAAAACAGATGATACCAACCCGAAAATGGTCTTTGGTTCACAATATGACGGATTAGGCGGTATTTGGTTTAGACTATATTAATTATTGCAAGAGAGTAATTGTAGAATGGAAACCGGAAAATCCCAGTGAGGCGTTTTATTACACATTGAAGATATGTAGTTTGGAAATTTCAATAAAAAAATATCATACGAATTTTGCATGATATTTTTTTGTGAAATTAGATACGATATTATATTATAGGAACAATTCCGGTTCCGCTCTTCTTTTCAGTCCTTCCTCCAGTTCATGCTGATGGTAGAGATATGCGGTATCGTCATAATATTTGGCACCTTTTGGACATTTTTTAATGCATGCTCCGCATTTGATACAGATCCCGATGAATTCACTGACATTATCACGGCTGATGGAACCCATCGGACATACATCGGCACAGATCATGCAGTTGTCACAGTTTTCAGCGGTCAGGGGTTTTACCTTTCGGATGTCTACAGCATTTCCCTTGCGGTCACGAGGCTGATAATACCCTCTGTAAGGTTGCGGAACGCCTTTTACGAAAATCGGTGCAAGAGAAACCGAATCAGTGATTAAGGCTATTTTACCGGCAACTTTTCCGGCAAAATCCTTTGCGATGGCGATATCCGTATCGTCAGGCCTGCCTTCTGCCAGGATCGTAGAGAAGGAATGTTCGCCGATAAAGGCACCTGCCGCGATGGTATGCAGACCGCCTTTTTCCAGGATATCTCTTAGTTCAATCAAAGCATCGTCATAATCCCGGTTGCCATATAAAACGACAGGTACCGCGGATGCACCGCTGCCTTCTATCGTTTCCAGATACTTAAGAAGCACATTCGGGACACGGCCGGCAATAACCGGCGTTCCGAATATGACAAGATCATCTGGCGCAAAGCACAGATGCTCCGTTCTAGCCGCCGGAAGAGTAAAATCAAGATCCTGAAACTCTGCCCCATGCTTTTCTGCGATATCTTCCGCGATTTCCGTTACGATTTTTTTCGTTGTTCCGGTCGCACTGAAATAAACTGCCCAAACTTTTCTGATCTTCATAATATTCTATCCTTTCTTTTTTCTGTAATCCTTTGGTGTCGTACCTTTTAATTTTTTAAATACCTTTGAAAAATAGCTCTGATCATCAAATCCGGATTGAATGGAGATGTCAATCAGATTTAATGATGTATTGGTCAGCAGATCGCAGCTTCGGTTGATTCTGATCTGATTGAGATAATCAGTAAAGGTCAGGCCCATCTCCTGCTTAAACAGCATGGAAAGATAGGACGGATTGGTATGAAGCTGATCCGCTACGACTTTTAGAGATATTTTATTTTTATAATTTTCATTGATGTTCTGGATTGCCAGTTTGATGATCTGGGAATTGCCGGAATATGTGCTTGTAGAAATCGCCTGGGTGATGTTTTCGATCAGGTTTGAGGCGAGAAGTGACAGCTCCTGGAAGCTCACTGCCTGATTCAGCACATTCATATCATAGAAATAGGATTCTGTCTGCTCCTGAGACAGGTTTTTGTCTGTTGCAATTCTGGAAAGAATGGTACACAGCCCCAAAACCTTAGTCTTGATGGAGGGCAGATCCCCCACTTCTACGAGGGATATCTCATCCAGCAATTTTTTTAAAAGTTCAAGACTGGTTTTAGCATCTCCGTCCTTTACGCTGTCGATCAGCTTGTTTTCCAGCTCATAGGGATAAGGCATCGTCTTGTGCTCTTTCTTGTATTTCTGAAGGTTTTCACCGATCCTTCGCTGTTCCCGGTATTGACTGTTGATGCTGGAATAATCCCCGTTTGGAGTGATTGCGGCAAGGATGCTGTTCCCAAGCAGCGTGGCCAGGTAGGACACGTCCTTTGGCTTAAATATTTTCATATTCCTCAGGAAAAGGATGATTTTCGGATAGGAATCGAAATGAATAGAGTTGAGTGAAAAAACATTCGTGATGATACTTTCTTTCAAGCCGCCCATAATAATGGGACCGGCTATAAAGCATCCCTGTACCTGTCCGTTGATGATCAAAGAAACTGCGATTTTAACAAGTCCCGCCTTGCATACAAACACATATGGCTCGCCGAGCTGGGTCGCCAGCTTGGAGGAGGACACCAGATTTTTAAAACAGCTGCTGTGGGTATCCCGGTAGATGTCAAACAGGTCGCAGAATTTGTTTTGTTTGTAGCATTCCCATTCGATTTCTCCATTGGTATTGAAAAAGGTGACAGGAACATCCGATATCGTGCAAAATGATTGTATCGCATCCTCAATTTTTGCTGCCATTTCCGGTGTTCCCGATTTGGTCCCCGGCGGTAATGTAAAGTGCTCCATGTATGTTCTCCGTAGGTTCTCTAAAAATAGTCTGAATTTAGTGATATATTTACTAAAATAGTACCATAAAACGCACGATGTAACAATAGATAATAAAAATATTACAATAAATACTACAAAAATACCAAAAACCAATTCTATGATATTTCATGATATTCCATTAAAATGAAAATATGGTTCATAATTATTTTAATCTATAAGGAGGTTCCTATGACAAAAGAGACTTTATTTAAAGATGCTTTTGATTCCATCGTTGACTGCGATGAAGACAAAGCCATGAGGGTTCTAAAGGATGCTGAAGAAACAGGTGTCAGTTCCCTTGAACTCCTGACGGAAGGCTTCAGCGCAGGCATCAAGCATTTGGGAGACCTGTTCGGAAGAGGAGAAATCTTCCTTCCAGAATTGATCTTCTCAACAGAAGTAATGAAAATGGTAACTACTGAGATCGAAAGCAAATTGGAAAAATCCGAAATCGTAAGCAAGGGCATTATGGTTATCGGTACTGTAGAAGGAGACGTTCATGATATCGGAAAGGGTATCGTCGCTTCTCTGGTAAAGACAAACGGTATCGAAGTTTATGATCTGGGAAGAGAAGTTCCTGCTCAAGCATTTATTGACAAGGTGAAGGAAGTAAATGCAAACTTTGTCGGAAGCAGTGCACTTTTAACCACGACAATGACAGAACAGAAAAAAATCGAAGAACTGCTTGTGAAGGAAGGCCTGAGAGATAAGGTCAAGACTTTTGTAGGCGGCGCACCTGTTACAAAGCGCTGGGCTGACAAGATTGGCGCTGACGCTTACTGTGAAGATGCAAGTGACACCGTGAACTATATCTTGAATTGGATTGACCAGAAATAATCTGATAAGGAGAATCGTAAGTGGGTAAATTTAAATATGAAGATGATATTTATGGGTATTGCATTCTTAGAAATGAAGATTTGGATGCACTGCATGAAGCCACTTTGGATTTGATGGAAAACTACGGACTGCAGATTCACGGGGAAGAAGCCTTGGAAATCTACAGCACCGCAGGCTGCGATGTTGACAAGAGTATCGACAGAGTAAAGTTCCCGAAAAATCTGGTCAACGACAGTATCGAATCCTGCCCTGCAGAATTCACTCTTTGCGGTCGGGACCCCAAAAACGACACTCTCGTGGGTGGTAAACATGTGGCATTTAAAAACTTTGGTACCGGTGTATTGATGATCGATCCTTATACAGGAGAAGTCAGAGATTCTACAAAAGAAGACCTGGGAAATGTTGCAAGATTTATTGACGCAATGGACACGGTGGACGTGTTTTCCATCGCAGTCGCAGCAGGTGATGTCAATCAGAAGGTTAAATCCCTTCATGAAGCGGAAGTTGTTTTCCACAATCTCACCAAGAATTTTGCCCATGACCTGGAAGGAATCAAAAATACTCAACGATTCATCGATATGGCGGCAGCAATTCAGGGTGGCTATGACAAACTGAGGGAAAGGCCGATCATCACAATGGGTGCCTGTCCGAACAGTCCGCTGGAAATCAATGAAAACGAGACCGATATTATTATGCTTTCTGCCAGACACGGCCTTCCGATCGATATCTTATCTATGGGTCTGGCCGGTGGAACCACTCCTGCAACTCTTGCGGGAACACTGGTTACTACCAATGCCGAGATATTAGGTGGAATCGTACTCTCACAGATCATCAATAAAGGAAATCCGATTTTGTACGGAAGCTCGACCACGATCATGGATATGAAAACGACGACTTCGCCTGTCGGAGCGCCGGAACATGCAATGTGCGGCGCGGCAGTAGGACAAATCGGCCATTACTACGGGATCCCTACCAACGTAGGCGGTACTTAGGGGGACAGCAAAGTCATTGATGCTCAGTTAGGGCATGAGAAAACAATGACAGCCATGTTGCCGGCATTGACAGGAAGCAATATCATCTATGGAATGGGAATGCTGGAAATGGGTATGACGATGAGCTACGAACAGCTCTTGATCGACCAGGAAATCGTACGCATGATTCGAAGAGTCCTGCAGGGAATTCCGGTCAACAAAGAGACCATTGCTTTGGACGTAATCCAGAAGGTAGGGCCTGCTGGAAATTACTTAGCTGAAAGACATACCTTGAAATACATGAGGCAGGAATTATCCACGACTAATCTGATCAATCGAAGAATGAGGGATAACTGGGAAAAAGCCGGCGCCAAGGACATTGCGCAGACGGCGAGAGAACAGGCTATCGAAATTCTCGAGAACTATAAGCCAATTCCGCTTTCCGATGAAGTTTCCGGGAAAATCAGAAGCATCGTCGAAGAAGGGGAAATGGAAGCAAAAGAAAAAGAAGCAAGGGAAAACAGATAAGCTTTTCCGCAATCAATAAAAGAAGAAAGGAAGGGTACTATGAACGAAGAAAAGAAATTCTTTACTCGTATGGGTGACGGTTCTATCGTCTATATGACGGAAGCTGAAATCAGAGCTGACATTCTGGCGGGTTCCATGGACGCCGCAGACAGAGGTAAGATCCCACCTTTGACTGAGGAAGAAATGATTCATATCTATGATATTGTCACTATGCCGGGCGGTGTCGTCGGAGTTAATCCTCGCGATACAATCGTTACTTCAAATGACTCAGGCTCAGACAAAATCAGCACAAAGTGCGGTATCCCAACAGAACGAAGCGTAAATGCGATGATCCATGAAAGAGTTCTGGGAGCGGATTCCGTGGATATCGGTCTGGAGGACTACAACTATAAAACAGTTAAGGGAGTTGCAAAACGTGAAGCAGCTGTTTTAAAGAACGCGCTGAACAAGACAACGATCCCTCTATTCTACGGCGCAATGCCAAATTTAGGATTCTATACAAAACCTGACGGTCCTGTTGACAACTGGGCGGTTCTGCTACCGGAAGGAAAGATCAAGGAAGCATTGGCTGCACAGGAAGAGGCAGTGGAGCATGCCGTTAGAGATATCGTATATGTTGCAGAGCAGATGTATGATATCGGTGCTGACGGATTCCAGCTGGATACCAGCGGAGCTGCAGGAGATGCAGATTTCCTTGCTGCTTTAAAAGCTACTGAGATCATCAAGGAAAGATTTCCTGACTTGGGCGTTGAGATCGGAATGGCTGGAGAGTTTGTTCTGGGAATGCACGGCAAACTGAAATACAATGATGTCAGACTTGCCGGATTATATCCTCATCAGCAGGTAAAATTGGTAGAACAGGCTGGGGCTTCTATTTTCGGAGCAGTTGTAAATACTAATTGCAATATGACTTTCCCTTGGAATATCGCTCGTGTATGTACTTTTGTAAAAGCATGTTCCGAAGTAGCGACCATTCCGGTACATGCCAATGCAGGTATGGGCGTATGTGCAATCCCAATGTGTGAAAACTCCCCTGCAGATATCGTTTCAAGGGTTGACAAATGCTTAATTGAGATCTGTAAAATAGACGGATTGTAGATTGGCGTTGGTGATCCTCTCGGTCAGGAAGCTACTCATGGTATTGCCGCAAGTATGGGCGGTGTGCGTACAGCCGGAGACATGGTTTTACGTATGCAGCTCGCAAAAAAAATGAGAATCAACGAGGCAAAACAGTATGTAGCTGACAAATTAGGTCTGACAAAAGATGAGATCTGTGACGTAGTAACCATGGCTGAAGTAAGAGAGGACAGAGGCTTTGGTTTAGCAAACTTCGAACCTTATGCAGAGTCTACCATAGGTATGGAGGCAAAGTTCAGGATTTCCGAAGCTTTAGATATCAAGATCAATTCTGTTGAGCGCTTTAAAGAAAGAGCCGGACTGAAGAAATAAAAAAATGAATTAAATAATTGGAAGAAGGGAGATGCAGAGGATGCGCTCCCTTTTCCTAACTTCTTTTTATTGCAATATAACATGAAATTATGCAAAGAAATCACTTTTTATTGATTTCAAATACATTCTAATTCTTTTATTTTCAGTGATTTTAATTTATAATTAAATATAAGCAGATTTGCAATCGTATAATGTGATGCGCAGAAGCGCTTGAAGGGTATAACATAGATGATTATTAAAAGCGGGAAATGTGTCGGCGGCGGAAAATGTGAAGAATGCGGAAAATGCAACCTTTATAACACTACGACACGGAAAAAGAAATTGACATACCTTCCGGAGGGTTTTGCACCGGATGTGGAAGTAACGGGGGAGCCTGATCAGAAGAGATACGGGATCGCCTTTGATATCGGCACGACCACTGTCGTCGGAATGCTTTGGAATTTAAATAACAATACATTGGTCGACATGATCGCCAAGACGAATCCACAGAGCCAATTTGGCGCAGATGTAATTTCAAGAATCACCTACAGCATGGAAAGTACAAAACACCAGAAAACCATGCAGGATAAGATCATTGGCTGCTTCAATGAAATGATCCGAGAGTTCGATGACCAATATCAGATCAGTGGACAGGAGATCAGAAAAGCGACCGTAGTCGGAAATACGACGATGGGGCACTTGTTTCTGGGGATCGATGCATCATCTCTTGCAAGAGCGCCTTTTGATCCGGCCTATACCGGACCTGTTCAAAAAAGAGCGGCAGAATTGGATATCAAGATCGATCCAGATGCAGAGGTCTATCTTCTGCCGAATATTGCAGGACATGTCGGTTCCGATATCGTGGGAGTGCTGCTTGCTTCAGGCATTAAGAAGCAGCCGGGGCTGCAGCTTGCAATTGATGTCGGGACCAACGGTGAAATCGTGCTGGCCAGAGATGGCAGAATGCTGACCTGCTCCACTGCTGCGGGACCGGCTTTCGAGGGAGCCCGTATTTATCAGGGAATGCGTGCGGCCAGAGGATCTATCGAACGAGTCCGGATTGAGAACGGCGAAGTGGTGATTGAAGTAATTGAGGATTGTGAGCCGGTCGGAATCTGCGGATCCGGTTTGATCGATGCGGTGGCTCAGATGCTGGATGCAGGCATCATAAACTTTAAAGGAAATATCATATCGGCGGAGGATGCTTCTTCAAAAGGGCTGCATCCTGAGCTTGTCGCGAGGCTCAGAAAAGGAGACAACGGCAATGAATTTGTCCTTGTCTGGAAAAGTCGGTCGGAAGATATCGTGATCAATCAGAAGGATATCAGGGAAGTGCAGCTTGCGAAGGGTGCGATCTACGGTGGAATCACCATTCTAATGCAGTGCATGGGCGTGGATAGCTCCATGCTGGAGAAGATCCTGCTGGCAGGCGCTTTCGGAAGCTATATCAGCAAGAAAAGTGCTTTGAGGATCGGACTGCTGCCGATGATCGATGAGGGGAAAATAGAGCATATCGGCAATGCCGCAGGGGTTGGAGCCTGTATGGCACTCCTGTCAAAGCAGGAAAGAGAAGAAGCTGTAAAACAGTCGGTTGAAGTAGAGCATGTCGAGCTTGCACTTCATCCAAATTTTGAACGGGAATACCTTTATGCGATGTATTTTCCCAAGGAAAATCTGAAGCAGGCTTAGGGATTAAAACACAGGACCAGAGTGAGTAACAGAAAGGTACGTTGATGGATAAAGCTGAATTAATCAAAACTGCACATAATACCATCGTAGAGGCTGACGAGGAAAGAGCGATTCATGTTATTGATGAAGCAGTGGAACAAGGGATCGATTTGCTTGAGTTACTGAGAGAAGGCTTCGCGGAAGGAAATCGGGAGGTTGGCGGTCTCTTTGAGAGCGGCAACCTTTGTCTGCCGGAACTGATCTTCTCTACGGAGGTCATGAAGAAAGTGATTGAAATCGTGGAGGGTCGTACCGGGGAGGGCAAGGAAAAGGTCAAGGGCAAAGTCCTCATCGCCACCGTTGACGGTGATGTTCATGATATTGGAAAAGGTATCGTCGTTTCCACTATGAAAAGCTACGGGATTGATGTGATTGATATCGGACGTGAAGTTCCCGTGGAAACCATCATCGAAAAGGCGGAGGCTTATGGCGTTGATATCATTGGCACCAGCGCCTTGCTGACATCGACACTAAAGGAACAGAAGAAGCTGGAGGATACCCTGAGAAAAATGGGAATCAGAGATAAGTATAAGACAATGGTGGGCGGAGCTCCATGTACTTCACGCTGGGCAAACCGGATCGGTGCCGATGCCTACAGCGAGGATGCAGTGGAGGCCGTCAAAAAAGCCCTGGAGCTTCTGAAAAAATAATCAGAAAACAGGAACAGGTAAAGAAGAGGAAAAGGAGGATCCGTCATGGGCGAAAACTATACGGTAACACAGCGGCAGCGGCTGATCGAACTGAATGCGGAACAGCATATCGTCGATCAGGAATTCGAACTTGCAGAAGAGAGGAACCAAACCTTTAAAAAGGTGGAATTTGATTATGTAAAACAAAACAGGGAGAAGCTGAAAAAACTTCTTCATGAGGAACATAAACCCCTCGCACTGCAGATTCAGGACAAACTAATAAAATGGCTGACCGAAGAAGCCGGATTTACACAGGTATCCACACCTGTGATCATTACAGCAGGAATGCTGGACAAGATGACGATAACCAAGGACCACCCGTTGACCAATCAGGTTTTCTGGCTGGATCCCAAACGATGTCTCAGACCGATGCTTGCCCCGAATCTGTATGAAGTCATGAGAGATCTGCATAAAGTGACTAAGGAACCCGTCAAAATTTTTGAGGTCGGATCCTGTTTCCGGAAGGAGTCTCAGGGAGCGCAGCATTTAAACGAATTTACTATGCTGAACCTTGTGGAGCTTGCCGGAGTGGAGGAAGGCCAGCAGATGGAACGTCTTCAGGAACTCGCAAAGGGCGCAATGATGGCAATCGGGATGGATGATTATGAGATGGTCACCGAGAAATCTGAAGTTTACGGAGAGACGATGGACATCGTTACCGGTGATCTCGAACTGGCTTCCGGAGCTTACGGTCCTCATTTTCTGGATCCGAAATGGGGCGTATTCGAAACTTGGGTGGGAATCGGTTTCGGAATCGAAAGAATCGCCATGAAAATGGGAAATCACCAGACAATCAAAAGAGTAGGAAAAAGCATCACCTATCTGGATGGTGCCCCTTTGAACCTGTAAATTTCATCAAGTTTTCGATGAATTAATAAATTTTATAAGCAAACGAGGTAAGGAAAATGACCAGACTGATCACGGAATGGATCGCAGATATTGAAAGCACCATCAAAAAGAAAGAAGAACAACTGAAATCCAGGACGGGGATGAATTATAAAGCTCTAGTCGCAAAAGCAAGCGGCTGCTCCGTCAATGATATCGAGAGGGCATCCTGGGAGATCATTATAGGCGTTGTTCCGATTACCACCGGACTGGGTATGATCGGATCTTTTCCCCAGTCGGTAGCCGCAATCGCCGGTGCAATGGGATTCCGTAGCTTTGTAACGGAGCATACGGATGTGGATGGGATCTATGAGGCATATCAAAAAGAAGCAGACCTTATTTATATCGCGGATGATGATCGCTTTATTGCAATGAATTTGCATAAGAAAAAGGTGGCTGACAATAATATTGCAACTGTTGCGGGGTATACCGCAGCGCTTGAAGGCATGACCGGGCCATTGGCGGGTAAGGAAATCCTGGTTCTGGGCTATGGGACTCTTGGAAAAGAGTTTGCAAAGCTTCTGAAAAAGAAGGGTGCTGCCGTCACGGCCTATGACAATGATCCCGACAAGGCAGAATTGCTGGATAAATCTGACATTAGGCTGATCCGACACCCGGATGAGATAAAGGAATTCCGCTTTATCATTGATGCAACATCGGAAGGCGGCTGGCTGCATCAGCAGCATCTGCATCCTGAAGCATGGATCGTTGCTCCGGGAGTTCCTTTGTCTCTGGATCCGGAAACCTATGAACGATATTCGGATAGAGTGGTGCATGACTGCCTGGAAATCGGTACGGCCACCATGCTGGGGATGGCATTATAAGCAAGCTAGTGTAAGCCGCTCAGCTAATGACTGATTAAAGTTCCAAAATATAAAAATATTTATATGAATGCGATTGATTTTGTAATAAATGACTAAAAAAGATGATGAAATCACCAAAATATCAAAGAAGCCTTCTATCATCAGGAAAAGGCTTCTTGTATAATGAAAATAGAAAGAGACTTCATAAAGAAGTTAATTAATTGGAGGTTTAATCATGGGTAAGGAATTAGTATTCAAAACGTTAAGACATGAAAAGACAGATGAAATACCTTGGGTTCCGTTTGCAGGCGTTCATGCAGGGAAACTGAAGGGTTATACCGCGGAAGAAATTTTAAAGGACTCAGATAAACTGGTAGAATCACTATTAGCAGTTAAGAAGCTGTATACACCGGACGGAATGCCTGTGCTTTTTGATTTGCAGGTGGAAGCCGAGATCCTGGGCTGTGATTTACTGTGGGCGAAAAACAATCCGCCGTCTGTAAAATCCCATCCATACTCTGAGGGCAATCCCATTCCATGCATGTGCAAAATTCCGGATGAAAATTCAGGAAGACTGCCGGTTATATTGGATGCCATGAAAAAGATCAAGGAAAAAATCGGAGATGACGTTGCTTTGTACGGACTGATCTGCGGGCCTTTTACTCTGGCTTCCCATCTGAGAGGAAGCAATATCTTTATGGATATGATGAAAAATCCTGATTATGTAAAGGACTTGGTTGCATTCTGTGCGCAGGTATCCTGTTCGATGGCAGAAATGTATATCGCAGCCGGCATGGATGTCATTGCGGTGGTAGACCCGCTGGTAAGCCAGATTTCACCAAAGCACATCGAAAAGATGCTTTCCGAATCCTTTACCGCAGTGTTTGATTATATAAGAGCCAAAGGTGCATTATCCTGCTTCTTCGTATGCGGCAATGCGACAAACCAGATTGAAGTGATGTGCAAAATGGGACCGGATGGAATTTCTGTCGATGAAAATGTAAATCTTCCTAAGGCGAAGGAAATCACCGATCGTTACAATATCACAATCGGAGGCAACATTCCTTTGACAACGACCATGCTTTACGGAACACAGGAAGACAATATGAAGGGTGTTATCGACCTGATCGACAGCCTCGACCATCATAACCTGATCATAAGCCCTGGCTGCGACATGCCTTATGATACACCGATCGAAAATACCATTGCCGCATCCAATGCTGTAAAGCATCCGGAAGAAACCAGAAAGCTGGTTGCCAATTATCAGACTTCATTTGATGACATCGAGGTTACGCTTCCAGATTACAAAAACCTGGATAAGGTGCTGATCGAATTGTTCCTGCTGGATCCCGACCAGTGCGCAGCCTGCACCTATATGCTGAGCAGTGTTGTGGATGCTTTTGATGAAATTAAGGATATTGCGGATTATGCCGTTTACAAGTATACTATAAAAGAGGATATCGCCAGAACCAGAAAGATGGGCCTGACCAATCTTCCAACTATGTGTATCAACGGCGAAGTGAAATGGGTATCCATTATCCCAAGCCGTGAAGAATTATTATCTGAAGTCAGGAAGTATGTAAAATAAAAATGGATAATCAGATCATTCACATTACAATGCAAGAGGCAGACGTCTATGCCGTGGACTACTTCATCAGGATCTGTGGATTTAACAGAAGCGGTGCAAAATATGAGAAGTTGTTAAAGATAGGCATGGAAATCAAGGAGAGAATCAAGGATAGGATCGATATCAAGGCGATCGTTTCCTCCTTTGACAGGGATATCATTCATGAAAATACCGCTGGAATGAACGACACCGTTTTTGTTTGTAATGCGTTTGAACAGATTCCAAAGGACAGTATTCAAAAAATATACGCCTATATCCTTACAGCCGGTGTTTACGAATTGGAGGACACAGATCCCATATTGGAGCAGCTTTATGCTAACATCTGGGGTACCGCCTACGTAGACGCCGGACTGGAGGTCTTGAAAAACAAACTGAGAAGAGATCTTGCAGAAGATACTCCGGTCTCAGCAAATGTTCTGGATTCCTTCGGACCTGGATATTATGGGATGGATGTAGATCAAGTAGGCAATTTCTTTCAGATACTGGACGGAGACAGGATCGGAGTCAAGGTCAGGAACAATTGCCTGATGCTGCCGCTAAAATCCTGTTCTGGCTTTTTTATCGCAGTGGATGATGAAACGAAGCTGCCGAATTCTGACTGTAAAAGCTGCCGTGCAGATCATAAAGGCTGTGAATTCTGCCAGGCAAAGATCAAAAGATAGCAACCAATTTTTACTTGAACGGAAGAATTCCAATCCGGCTGAAGCCGGTGAATTCCCGTATGGCGCCTACCGGACATTTACTCTGTAAATGTGGTTAGGTGCGTAACGTGGGGGGCGGATCGTATGGATCGCATAGACTCTAAATCTATGCAGCCGAGTGAAACTCTCGGGCTCCTCGCCATTTTTTATGAGGGCGCTAGCATTATGGATAAAAATGAAATCATTGAATTATTAAGAATAGACGATCCGCAAAAAGTGGAGGAGCTTTTTTCAAAGGCCAGAAGCGCCAGAAAAAAAGTGCTTGCCAACAAAATCTTTATGTACGGGTTTGTCTATTTTTCTACTTTTTGCAGAAACAACTGCAACTTCTGCTATTATCGAAAATCCAACGATATTGAACGATACCGGAAAACACCGGAGGAGATCATTTCGATTTCCAGGCAGCTGGCAGATTCCGGCGTTCATCTGATTGATCTGACGATGGGTGAGGATATGAAATATCATCAGGAACACTTTACCGACCTGTTCGATATGGTAAAAGAGATCAAGAGGATCACCGGGCTTCCGGTCATGATTTCTCCGGGTGTGATCGATGATGAATTGATCGAAGCATTTGCAGATCTTGATTCGGAATGGTATGCGCTTTATCAGGAAACGCACAACCGGGAGCTGTTTGCCAAACTCAGACTGAATCAGGATTATGATGAGCGTATGCATGCGAAGCTATATGCAAAAGAGAAAGGAATGCTGATCGAAGAAGGCATCATGGTAGGAATAGGAGAAACTCCGGAGGATATCGCAGATTCCCTTCTTGAAATGGGAAAGATCGGAGCCAAGCAGATGAGAGTCATGAGCTTTGTTCCGCAGAAGGGGATCCCGATGGAACATATGGAAAAGCCGGATCCCCTTCTTGAACTGAAGGTGATCGCGATCATGAGACTATTGTATCCTACAGCCCTGATACCGGCTTCTCTTGATATAGATGGGATCATGGGTCTTCATGATAGGATCGATGCGGGAGCTAATCTCATTACTTCGATCATTCCTCCAAAATCCGGTCTGATGGGAGTTGCACAAAACGTCATGGATGTGGATGAAGGCGGACGGACGGTTGCGGAGGCAACAGTGATTCTTCGGGAAATGGGCTGCGAACCGGCAACTGCCGAGGAATATCGTAATTATATCAATAAGCTGAAATGTGAGGAGATTTAATGATCCAACTGGTTTTATTGACAGGGTTTCTCGGTGCGGGAAAAACCACACTCATGTCGTCTATTTTGAAATCGTATCGTGATAAAAAAGTCGGAGTCATTGTAAATGAATTCGGCAAGATCAATATCGATGCGAAGCTGATCGAAAAAGAGGGAGTGGAAATGGCGGAGCTTTCCAACGGCTCCATTTTCTGTGCCTGCATTAAGGATAAATTCGTTGATAGCCTGATCGCACTCTCCAAAACAGATATCGAATATTTGTTTATCGAGGCATCCGGACTTGCGGATCCGGTCAATATGCCGGATATTTTGCATGGAATCAAGCGAAAAACAGGGTCTCCATACGAATACCGGGGATCGGTCTGCGTGGTGGACGGTGAGAACTTTATTGGTTTGCTGGAGCTTCTGCCTGCCTTGCAGAGACAGGTCGAGTATGGCGATGTGATGATGATCAATAAGGCCGACTTGATGCAGGAAAAAGAAATCATCGAAGTGTCGAAACAGATACAGAAAATCAATCCAAACGCGCAGATCCTCGTAACATCTTTCTGCAGGGCCGACATCAGAGAGATCGTGGAAAACCTTCATTCCGAACTTAAGCAGAGCCAGGAGACTTCCAATACGGAAGGCACAAGACCGAATACCTTGATCCTGACTGCTGAGACTCCGCTGGCCATGGAGGATCTGAAAGAATTTCTGGAAAGCATCGCGAAGGATACTTATCGGATCAAAGGGTTTGCGGAAACTGATAAGGGTACGGTGGAAATCAGTGCAGTAGGACACAATATTTATATCAATCCTTGGTATCAGAAGATAGTCAGAAGTGAAATCGTTGTGATCTCATCCGTAGGGATACGCATTGTAAGCGTTGTTACGGCAGCTTTGGAAAAGAAGCTGAAAGGGATCCTGCATTTATAGAAAAGAGGGGCATTATGACACAGGCAGCAATTATCGGAGGAAAACTACAGGGAACGGAAGCAGTTTATCTGGCAAAGAAAGCAGGGATCAGAAGCATTTTGATCGATTGCGACCAGGAACCTCCTGCTAAGGGATTGGCGGATGAATTTCTATGCTGTGATGTGCTTCAGGAAACTAAGGAACTTCTGGATGCACTGAAAAAGGCAGATTTCATATTGCCTGCTATGGAAAATCAGGATGTCTTGAATACATTGGAGAAGCTTTCCCTGGAACATCATTTCAAATTGGCCTTCGATATGAATGCCTATCGCATCTCATCTTCTAAGCTTCTGTCAGACCAATTGATCCATTCCAACGGGATATCGGCACCGCAGTATTTTCCGGACTGCAAATCACCTTATATTGTGAAACCATCCTCCTTCAGCGGAAGTGCCGGAGTAAAAAGAATACAAACAAAATCGGAAATGGAAGAATTTTTGATATCTTTACAGCCAGGTGAGTCCTGGGTTGCCCAGGAATATCTAGAAGGCCCCTCCTATTCTATTGAAATTATCGGGAAACCGGAGTATTATAGAACATATGAAGTAACCGAGATCCATATCGATAAAACATACGATTGCTGTAAAGTAACAGCCCCCTGTGCCATTTCTGAAGTACAGAGAAAAGGCTTTCAGGAGATGGCCGTAAATCTGGCTGGGCTGGTCGGGCTGACAGGAATCATGGATCTCGAGGTAATCGATGATGAAGGGGTGTTCAAGGTACTTGAGATCGATGCAAGAATACCAAGCCAGACGCCTACGGTCGTTTATCATGTGACAGGAATGAATCTTCTGGAGGAAATCAGGGACCTATTTTGTTACGGTAGTTTTCAAACAGTGTTCGGGAAACAAAAAAAATATGTTTCGTACGAGCATTTGCAGATGAAAAACGGAACGGTAAGCGAGCATGGTGAACATATTATGGGTGAGGCGAGACCGCTTACGCTGAGAGAAAATTTCTTCGGAGCCTGTGAGGTTATTTCAGATTATATCAGCGATGAGAACCCGTGGAGAGGAACCTTTATCAACTGGGCTGATACAGAAGAGGAACTGGCAGAAAAGAGGGCTGGAATGCGAAGGCTGCTGGCAGAATCGGTAAAGAATGCTGTAAAAGCACTCTAATATACCTTTTGCTTTAGCAATAAACGGAGAAGATCAATTATGAGCGACGAAAAAAAAAGATACTACAGAAAGCATGTGGAACTGTTTCTATTGCTTGATAAAATAAAGCTGTGGCCGTCAAGGACAGGGATCCTTCACGGAATCCGCAGCATTGAGGAAAAAGGCGATTATGCCGAAATCGTTACCCATTGCGGAAAAAGCTTTCGGGTCTATAATTCCCGGAATTCAAGAGCTGCAAGATGGCTCAGGAACAAATGGGTGAGCGTGCCTTGCAAAGATTGTAAAATCCCGGAATGGAAACTAAAAAAATATTCGACGACATTTTTTGCCCAGCATTATGGAAGTGATTTAAAACATAAAGATGAATAATACCACAGTCAGGTAGCAATATCTGACTTTTCTTTGATTAACTTTAATGAGGTAAACCAATGGATTATAAAGAAATATTGACGAATATCGAACCAGCGTATGAAGAAGGCATCAGAGCGGCAAAAGAACGTATGGATTGCCTGATCAAACCACTGGGCAGCCTTGGCAAACTGGAAGATATTGCGATCCAGCTGGCAGGGATCACAGGAAAGGTGAATAACACCGTTGATAAAAAATGCACCATCGTTATGGCTGCTGATAACGGAATCTGTGAAGAAGGCGTAGCGTCCACCCCGAAAGAGATCACACTGATCCAGTCCATCAATATGACAAAAGGGATCAGCGGAATGGGGGCGTTATCCTCGAGTGCAGGAGCAGATATCAGAGTCGTGGATGTCGGGATTGATGCAGACTATGAATATGATAAAATCTATCACCGCAGGATTCGCAAAGGTACAAGCAATTTTGCCAAAGGTCCTGCTATGACCAGAGAAGAAGCGGAAAAGGGTATCGCAATCGGAATCAGCATGGTTGAGGGAGCGGTAAAGGACGGCTATCAGCTTCTGGGAACAGGAGAGATGGGCATCGGAAATACAAGCTCAACCAGTGCGGTCGTTATGGCTTTGACAGGGCTTTCCGCCGAGCTTGCTGTCGGCAGAGGAGGCGGATTAAACGATGAGGCTTTTGCGATAAAAAAACGGGTGATCACGGAAGCGTTGATGTTGAATAAACCGGATCCAGATGATCCGGTCGATATCGTCGCCAAGGTCGGAGGTTTTGATATTGCCGGTCTGGTCGGCTGCTTTATCGGTGCCGCTTATTATCGTGTTCCTATTGTGATCGATGGTGTGATATCTGCTGTGTCGGCATTGCTTGCTTACCGAATGAATCCTGCAGTCAGGGATTTTATATTTCCTTCCCATATTTCCATGGAACCTGCTTACCAGATCATAACGAAAGAGCTGGGGATCCGCCCGATGCTGGATATGGACATGAGACTGGGTGAGGGAACAGGTTGTATTCTTGCTTTTGGAATCATCAAGGCAGCCTGCGATATGATGAATAACATGGCGACCTTCGAGGAAATCAAATTTAATCAGGATTATCGGATCGATAACAGGGAAAAAAGAATGTAATAAAAAGGGAACCATTATTTGATATCAAACGTTTGAAAAACCGGAACCCTTATGATAATATGAAACCATAGGTAAATAGAAACCGCCCGCAGAAAGGGCATTTAAGGTGATTTTATGGATGAAGAAAAGGAAATAAAAGCTGTGCGCGGACAAAAAGAGAGAATCATATCAATTGTAGTACTGGTATTGATGTTTATCACGATATGGTACATGCTTAATATTGTTCTTATGACCTTCATCATTACGTTTATATTTTATCATTTGGTGCAGGCCTCCCAGAGAAAATTGAGACAGCTTTTCCCTGTTTTATTGCCTGATGGTCTGGTTTTAACAGAACTGTATATCATCGTTATCTTTTTATTCACCATTGCGAGTATTGAATTCATGCCGAAGCTGGTGCTTCAATTCACCGATATCGCTAATATATTCATGAGTTTTGATATCGATGCGGTAAGAAAGGCAATCGATCCGAGGATGGCGGATCTTTTGAGCAATGTTGATTTTAATAAATATATTTCACAGGCAGGGACGATGCTGGCTTCGACGCTTGCAACCATTGGCAGCTTCGGATTCAATTTATTCCTGTCTCTCATCCTGAGCTTTTTAATTTTACTTGAAAAGGCGAAAATTAAACGATTTGGAACAAAGCTTCGCTACAGCAGGATTTCCTATATCTATGAGTACCTGATCTTATTTGGTGGAAATTTTGTATCGACCTTCGGAAAAGTCATGAAGGTTCAGGTAATCATTGCATTGATCAACTCCATTATATCGATGATAGCGTTGGCATTTTTGGGCTTTCCACAGATTATGAGCTTGGGTGTTATGGTCTTTACGCTCGGGTTGATTCCGGTAGCAGGAATGATCATATCGCTGGTACCGTTAAGCATAATCGCATTCAATATCGGCGGGATTTCGAAGGTTATGGCGGTGATCATCCTGATCATACTGATCCACATGCTGGAAGCCTATGTTTTAAATCCGAAGCTGATGTCCGACAAAACAGACCTTCCAATATGCTTTGTTTTCATCATTCTTCTTGTAAGCGAACATTATCTGGGAGTCTGGGGACTTCTGATTGGCGTTCCGATCTTTATCTTCCTGATGAATGCTCTGGAAGTGGATTATAAAGTTGCGAGTGATAATCATCAGAAGAAGTCATGGAGAAAACGGAAACAGGAAGACAATGATTATAAGATAGATTAAATAATTAAATGACAGATTACTATAAAAATAGACAGGATCTTTAGATCCTGTCTATTGCTTTTAATATTCCATATAGGATCGCCTGGGGACGCGGCGGACAGCCGGGGATATAGACATCCACGGGCACAACTCTGCTGATTCCGTCCCGTACAGCATAGGTGCCTCGGAAGATGCCTCCGCTGCAGGCACAGGCACCCACAGCCACCACCAATTTTGGATCCGGTGTTGCTTCATAGGTTTTCAGAAGAGCCAGTTCCATATTTCTTGAAGCGGTTCCGGTAACGAGCAGCATATCCGCATGTCTGGGGGAAGCCACAAAGTGGATTCCGAACCGTTCGATATCATTAAACGGATTGTTCAATGCATTGATTTCATAATCACAGCCATTGCAGGAGCCCGCATCCACCTCTCGGATATGCAGACTTCTTCCGAAAAGCTTTTTGATTTTCTTTTCCACAAGCTTTCCGAGCTCTTCATACGATTCCTCATCCCTGTTTTTTTCCGCAAGTTCGAATTCCGTCGTCATCACCGCAGCGCCTTCCGGGCAGACCTCCTCGCACAGGGTGCAAAAAATACAAGTGCTGTAATTGATTTCGGGAATACGGGTTTCCGAATTTTCAAGGATAGCACCTGACGGACACCGGGAGGTGCATTCGCCGCATCCGGAGCATTTCGATCCGTCGATGACAGGCTTGCCGATGAATAGGCTTGAATCGATCGGTTTTCTCGGATAGTCCTGCGTCAATCTCGGATATTGTAAAATTTTTTTCAATACTTTAAACATAACGGTTCCTCACTATAACGCATCAGTAGAAAATTTTCTTACCTTATAAATCATTGCCTGCATATGACAGGTTAAAGCTTTTATTGATCAACGGAAAATCAGGCACGATATTGCCTGCAACTGCATAGCAAAGTGCAGGCCAGTTGCAGAAGGAAGGGGTACGTATCTTATATCTGAAAATATTGCCGTCTTCATCTGTCATGACCCAGTGCACATTTTCACCTCTGGGCGATTCTGTGATGCCGAATGCCTGACAGTGTGGATTTAATGGCCCAAGAGGCTCAAAATCTTTACCTGCGGGCATATTTTCAATAACCTGATGTATCAGGCTTATAGACTCATAAGATTCCTTATTTTGATTTTCATGCGGCTGTTGACATCTCCGTCAGTATACACGGGTATCCTGAATTCCAGCTCTGGATAGGCTGCATAAGGAAATTGCTTTCGCATGTCATTCGGAATACCTGAAGCACGTGCCGCAGGACCTACAGCATTTAAATCAAAGGCAATTTTTGTTTCCAAAGTACCTGTGTTTTCTATTCGGTCGTTAAATAAACTGTTATGCATTATGATATCAACAGTATCTTCCAATTCCTTTTTTATTGTTTCCAAGTGTTTAAGAAGGCTGTTCTCCTTACCGGATACAAAATCCTTTCTGACACCGCCGGGTTTATTGACACTGCGTAAGAAACGCATTCCGCAGAGCTCAGTAGCCATTCCGTAGGCCCAGTTGCGAAGCATATTGAATTGGGAACCAGCAAAGCCGTAAGCCACATCAATGCATATACCGGCAAGGTCTCCGAAATGACTTGTCAGACGCTCAAGCTCGGCAAACAAAACCCTGACATATTCGGCTCTCTCAGGAACCTTTATTCCAGCGATTTTTTCGATTGCCTGGCAATAAGCAAGCGAATTTGTAAAGGTTTCATCTCCGGAAATACGCTCGGAAATGAAAAAGCATTTTTCTGCGCCTTTTCCTTCACACAGCTTTTCAATTCCCTTATGTACAAAATAAAGCTGTGCTTCAAGGTTAAAAATAGGCTCTCCGGCAACACTGAATCTAAAATGACCCGGCTCTATGATACCTGCGTGGACCGGCCCGACAGGGATCTCAAAAACTCCTTCTCCTTTGATTTGTGTAAATTCAGATCCACGATCCACGATCTCCGGCCGATGCGATAAAGGGAAATCCTTGCGCAGCGGAAAATCGTTTTCAGGCCAGTTGCTGTGAACAACAAGTCTTTTCAACTCGGGATGACCTACCGGTATCAATCCGAACAGATCATGGATTTCCTGCTCATAACGTGCAGCGGCATGTACATTTGCGCTGATAGATAAAAAAGTGCAGCGGTTTGAGTCTACAGTGGTCGTAAGTATGATGAGATCACCGGATTTTCTTTCAGCAAATGAATAATAGATCATATAATTACCTGAAAGGGCTCTTTCATCCGTGGCAAATAATGAAACAAGAGCACAGCCTAATTTACCGTTTAAATGCATGCTAAGCTTCATAATATTATCCGGATCGACCTTCAAATATAATTCGTTGCCGTTTATGATTCTGCTGCTGTAAATATCTTTTGGGAATTCAGCCCCAATTCTTGAATTCAAATCATGTAATGTCATAACCTAACCTCCGATAATAATCATTTGTGCGGATGTTATGAGATCTTTCAATAGTTCAGGCATATATAAGCCTGTCACCAAAATAATAACAAGAAGCACGATCAGAACTGCAGCACCCGGTTTATTGATTTCTCCCTGTTCGATATCAGCATCTTTCGCAGGTTCTCCGTAGAATACCTTAAAAAGAGTAACGGCTATACCTGCAAATATAAAAGCAAGCAGAAGTATGAAAGCGCCGCCGAGGATATAGTTTTTCACTGAGAATACAGATAAAAACACATTGACTTCACTGGCAAAGATACTGAATGGCGGAGTACCTGAAATTGCAAACAATCCAAGCAGAAAAGCCATGCCAGAAACCGGAAGTATTTTTAACAAACCTCTTATTTTAGAAATTTCTCTTGTGTTGTACTTTTGAAGAATGTTTCCGGAAGCTAAAAAAAGCATTGATTTTGTAAAAGAGTGATTTATCATGTGAAAAAATCCTGCAAATATCGAAAGCGGTGTAAATAATCCAAAGGCAAGTGCAATGATCCCCATATGTTCGATGCTGGAATATGCAAGCAGCCTTTTATAATCTTTCTGCGTCATGATGAATACGGCCGCAGCGGCGATTGATAAAAGACCAAAAGCGATCATGAGGCATCCTGTAAAACTGTTGTCACCGAGATTCTTGTTAACGATTGCCAGAATACGTATTGTAGCATACATTGCGCTGTTTAAAAGCACTCCTGATAACAGGGCGCTGATAGGAGAGGGTGCCTGACTGTGGGCATCCGGAAGCCAGGTGTGCATCGGAGCGAGCCCTGCTTTCGTGCCAAAACCAATCAGTATAAAAATGAATGAGAGCCGGAGTACCGGACTGTTCAAATCTTTAGCATTGTCAAACAGCAGATTCCATTGGAGAGCATTTGCGTTGCTTACGACATCGACGGAAGCAAGATGAAGAAAAATGATGCCTACCAGTGCCATAGCTATGCCAACAGAGCAAATGATAACATATTTCCATGCTGCCTCCAGCGCGTGCTTGTCATTGTTGAACCCGACAAGGAAAGCGGAAGCCAGCGTTGTAGCTTCAATGGCTACCCACATGATCCCTATATTGTTTACGGTGAGCGCAAGTATCATGGAAAACATAAAAATGTACATCATAGAATAATAAAATTTAATTTTTTTATTATTTATCTTCTCATGCTTTAATTCTTCATTAAGATATCCGATCGAATAAATGCTGACCAAAAATCCTATCATTATAATGATATCCAGGACGATAATACTGACTGCATCTATGAAAAATGCTTCTCCAAAGAGTTTATAAGTAAGAGTATCATATAAAATCACACTTTTAGTAGTAAAACCGGCAACGAGCAGCAGCACAAATGAGGCACATACACTTATGATGTGCAGACCCTTTGTGTTATTGACTATTCTAGACAGCAGCACTGCTATGACCGGTGCGATCCACAAAATCAATCCCATTATTACCCTCCTTTGATAAGGTATAACACGCCTGGAGCAGGGAAATTTGAGCGCTAACTACGTTCTCGTCCTAGCGCTACATTCCAGTAGCGCGTCGTCCTGCGGCCTTGCTATCACTCAAATTTCATCTGCCCAGGTCATACAGTTTACAATAGAGTTTTCAGGTGGCAAATTTGTCCAATGACTGTGTTGTACCTTGTCAAAGGAGGGTACCTATCCTTTCAAATTTCTGAGCTTATTTATATTAATCGATTCAAATTTTTCATTGATCTGAATCACCATGATTCCCATGATCAAAACGGCTGTGATCATATCTATGAAGATGCCGATATCAACGATGAAAGGCATTCCATGTGTAGAAAACATAGCCGTAACAAAAATACCGTTTTCAATTACAAGATAACCGATCATCTGGCCGATCGCTTTTTTCCTGCTTATCATAAAGAAAAAGCCGATCAGAATTACAGAAAATGAATTAACGACCGGAAGGTTGATATGGATGCCATTCAAGGTGCCGATATTCGAAACGGAAAAGTAAGAAAATACAACGAGTCCGCAGCAGATGATCACTAAAATGGGGATATTTAAGTAAAAATCTTTCTCGACTCTATATTCTATATTTCCGTATGTCTTGTGAAGAAGACTTGGTATCAGAATAACTTTAAGTGCAATAATGATCACACAGACAATTAAAATATCATACTTTCCCTCATTGATAGCACTGCTTACGCCCATTATTCCAGCTGTCAAAGCGATAAGGGCAGACTGCAGTCTGAAGGTTTTTATATATGCGTTGATCCTTTTATGTGAAACAAGTACAAATGATGATAACAAAATCAGTACTGAAAATACATCAAAATAATTTTCCATAGCTACCTCCCCAGCACAAAATATTGCATAAATCCGATAAATGATAAAATGAATGACAGGGCGGCGAGATTAGGTATGCTGAAAAGCCTTAGCTTGACAGTGCTCACCTCTGCAACAGCGATCAATATGGATAGTAATATCACTTTTATCAGATAAATCAAAAGTGATAATAAAACTGCTCCGGTACCTGAAATAAGGATGAACTGGTCATGTGGGATAAAAATATTGACCAGTAAAGTAATAAACGCCAGCTGTTTAATAGAAGCGCCGAGCTCCATAAGGGCAAGACCCCTGCCTGAGTATTCAAGCAGCATCGCTTCATGCACCATTGTCAGTTCGAGATGTGTTGAAGGATCATCCACAGGTATTCTTGCAGTTTCTGCGAGTATAATGATCAACAGTGCGATGCAGGTCATCAGATAAACAGGATGGATCAAAGGCATATCAACGCCCTTCATATAATCCATTATCTGGTATGCGGAGGTCGATTTTGCAGTCAGCCCCACGGTGATCAGTGAAACCAGGATCGATGGCTCTATCAGCGATGAAATCATAGCTTCACGGCTCGAGCCCATACCTCCGAAGGTACTTGCGGGATCGAGACCAGCCAGCATCATAAAAAATTTGCCAAGAGCAAAGATATAAACCATTAAAAACATATCACCCGCCTGCCAT
>Ga0183099_1000263_pt1 | contig 42908 bp, 45 predicted proteins | sample Biomet1_FD_127788 | JGI IMG/M metagenome (GOLD analysis project Ga0183099, IMG submission 127788) | Microbial communities from bioreactor (seeded with anoxic lake sediment) at LBNL, California, USA - Biofuel metagenome 1 | ecosystem: Engineered > Bioreactor > Anaerobic > Unclassified ... | reverse complement strand
CGGCGCTATCCCTCCCTGACCTGAAGGACAGGGTATCTCGCGCAAAACTGATGAACCTTTCTTTGTTTATTTTATATAGTTTATTTTAATATATTCTTATTTAAAAGAAATAAATTATTGGTATCACAAAGATATCATAAATCATATACAAATAGTGATTAATTTATAATGAGAAAAAACATAGTTGTTTATTGAAAATAAATATAATATTTGTTATAATTAATCACCATAAAAATGATAGTTTAGAAAAGGAAACAAGAAAGGGGTTTGCTAAACAAACCGAACTATCCCACCTCTTCATGAGGATCTTGTAATATTAAAAGATGATTATAAAAAACAGAAGAGCGAGTTTTGATTATTTTTTGAAGGAAAAAATAGAGGCGGGCATTTCCCTTGAAGGATGGGAAGTAAAGTCTATTAGAGCTGGAAAGATCAGTATTTCTGAAAGCTATATTACTATAAGAGACAACCAGGTCTATCTATTTGGCTGTCATATTATCCCTTTATCTCAAGCAAGCAGTCATCAAAAGAATGATCCGACAAGAATCAGAAAGCTTCTTTTAAACAAAAGAGAAATAATTCGCTTAACCAATGCTGTGGAAAGAGATGGTTATACATGTATTTCTGTGCAAATGTACTGGAAAAACGGAAAAGTTAAATTAGAGATTGCTACTTCTGTTGGTAAAAAAGCTTATGATAAAAGAACTACTCAGAGAGATAATGATCTAAAAAGAGAAGCATCTTCTGCTATGAAGTTTATGCAAAAAACATAAGAAATGTTTTTTGCTGATTTATCAATCCTATCCGGAAGACTCCATCTAAATAACCCCCAATACGCTAAAATTCATGAAGAATCAGTGTTTTTAGTGTATTGGCTTCCTCAGGTTATGTTCTATCTATGTTTAATTACGGTTTTTCTGGTTATATCTTGTACCCATGGTCTATTTATATGGCCCGATTCTAAAAATAAAATCAATCAGCGTCTTTCTCTTAATATACCAATGTGCTTTTTATTGAGTAATTTTGTTTTTTATCCGTCAATTATGCGCAATAGACTAGCAGAAAATACAGCTATTTTGTTTTTGATCAGTATTATCGTTGGAGGATTGCTCTCTATTTATCTGGTGCGAATACTTGTCATTAAATTCAACACAGATAATTCACAAAACAATCAATAGCAGAACAAGACTCTAGTTGTTACAAAGCAATGTTTTCTTAGCCCATAGTGGTGACTACTCACCGCTCTGAACGGGCGATGCTCCTTGTTCCTTAGACTGCCACCAGGACCATCGGGGATTTACGCAAGCCTCCACAAGCAGCATGTCCTCGTCCGCATTAGGCAAGAATTTACGGCGTTACTGCTAAAAATCATTAGTGGAAAGCGCATCATTAAACTTGGCGAAATTTCATAATGAAACTATCATCTCTAATAACACAGAGAGGAAAAAGACAATGACAATGACTAACAAAACAGAAACCACATCATTCTACCGACTAGTCAATGCGTCAATCAAAGAAGAAGAATTTATTTTGATAAATGTAGCACATCCCGATAATCATGAAAAAAACATATACTGTTTTACTATCGGATTTAATATGCAATTTAATCAACCTGATGTACTAATTGTTGGCATAGAGCCTGATTTTGCTTATGATGGGATTGTAAAGTTAAAAGAGTTCTTTAAAGAAGGTTTTACATTGAATCCAGGTCAAAAACTAGATAACTTGTTTTCAGATCCTGTTGTTGTATATAACGTTATTCCAGAAGTCAAAGAGATACTGGCTTATCAGGCAGCGACGTATTACAAAAAGATGGGGAAAAAAGATTATGAAATGGTCATATTGGCACTACCAGATGAGAATGGTGTTTTCCCGGGAGAAAAAGGATTTACCCTAACGGAAGGACGAACTCCTATCGATAAGATTTGTATTTTTAAACAAGAAAACAATGATATGCCAACACCTATAAATTAGAAAAGAATACAAAGATAGTTATTTTTACTTAAAAACTCAACCTGGGCGGTTGAGTTTTAACTTAAATAGAAATCTTTAGTCACCTTTGTCTGGTACAAAGCACTTAAAATTATTAAGCTGGTTGCCAAGAGGGACCAGCAAAAGCCGCCTCAAGTGTAGCCAGCGTGGTTGCACTCATTAGGATAATCATCTGCCTTAGTCATAATCTGTCTGTTTACGCGGTAGACATATATCCATGCCAATCATAATGCGGCCAAGAATATTAAGAACCGACGAGAAATATGCTTCTTATCAATTACGCAATTTATGATAGAACGGCTGTTAATAACAGGCCCCACTAGACTTTAGTGGGGGACGATGTTAAGTATTGATTTTAGAACTGATTTTGTTATTAAGAATAGATTCATCAAGATATCTAATCATCATAAAATCATCAATTTCATGAAGTCCAAACTGTTGAAAATAATAGACTGATTCATAGCTCTCAACGCCAATTCGACAAGCAGTGGCTGACCATCCAGGGAATAGCAAAAAGGAACAATTGTTTTTATATTTTTCAATGGATAACTCAATAGCCTTGGATTCAAACCCTTTGTCCATCTCCAAGGGATTTAACATGATATCATCAAAAATCAATGCCTTGCGATGACCAATGATCCCTTGTCCAATCATTTTTGGTAGCTTTGCAGATGCTTTGTCATCATCAAAAAAATATCTACGTAAACGACCAAGATAAGTACAATCTTTTGACAACCATTGTCTTCCTGCATGCAGATTTTCAGCGGAACCCCAGTCATAAATAGATAGCAATACGGAGCCAATTTCTTTGTTATCAAGTAATACAATATGACTAATATGAGTTAAAAATTGATTTTCACCTATATCATAAAATGCATCACTTAATGAAATTTGTTGAGTCATATTATTTCTCCTAATATGGAATTATTAGAAATATAGTATGTTAAATCAAGTTTGACAAATATTATATATTTTTTGCATAAAGTAATTGACTTTTTAATAATTTAATAAGCAGTCTTATCTGATTTTAAAATTAAAAAGCGCATAATTTCATTGAAAAAAGGAGCTCCAGAAAGCTCCTTTTTTAATATCAGGTATTTACTTGATCCAAACTTGCATTGCCGAGAATCCGACATCCTCATTGTTGTAATCTTCATCTGTAATAGCTCTGAACTTAATGTAGTCATTAATTTCACTGCCAGCATTGTATATTGTTGAAAAACTTGCTGCATAATTCGCGCTTGAAGTATTAGAACCCAGGACGCCAATTTGCGAAGTAGGAATACCTAAGCTATTAACGTTGCTATCTGTAATCGTATAGATGTGATTATATATACTTGATGAATTAACTCTCGTAAATGACAACCCATCAACATACATGCCGCTTAATACACTTCTGTTAACAGCATTACCATGAGTATTCGTAAAACCATCAATGGTCGAGAAAGACAATGCAGTTATACTGATCTTTGATTGAGTCCATTTGAATTTCTCATTTACGTTAAAATTTAATCCTCTATCTCTATATACTCCTGCTGCGGTTCCTGCAAACCTAGCCCACCATCCTGTATTGCCGGTTGTTATCTTTGTAAAAGGAGATAGCGTTGATGGCAACTGATCATATGCTGCCAATCTTGTCCACCCCCCGTTGGTCATGTCACAGGAGTAGCTTCCTGTCATGCCATTAGGGCTTTTTAATGTATAAATACCATCAACTAAGGAAGGATCTGTTTGATGAAGTGTGTAGCATGAAGAATTATCTTGGACTAAAACATGAATCGTCTTTGTTGTTGTTACTCCATTAACTGTCTGGGTTAAAATATAATCAGTAGTGACAGATGGGTAAATGGTTAACGAGCCTGATTTAGCGACTGTGCCAACACCACCACTAATATCAACTGTTTGCGGATTATTGGTTACATTCCAACTCAGAACCAATGGATCTCCTTTTGTAATTTTGGATTTATCAGCAGTAAGTGCTATATCACCCATTACATACTGATTTACATTAACATGAGATGTCTTTGTCTGAGAGACGCCATTTGCCGTTACTGTAAGAACATAATCAGTGTCTACTAAAGGAGATATTGCAATACTACCTGTTTTTGCGACAGTGCCGATAGTAGGCGTTATCTGTATAGAATCAGGTTCGCCGCCTACAGACCAGTTTAATACTATTGACTCTCCAATATTAATTAATGAACTAGATGTGGTTATGCTGTTTTCACCCAAAAAGTGTTGCAGTACATCTATGTGTACGGTTTTCGTCTCGGTTTTTAAACCATCAGATTCAGTTAGTATATAGTCCGTTGATACAGTTGGAGATACTGAAATTGTACCCTTGGCACTTACATTACCAATGCCAGAGATTGATATGGTTTTAGGATTAGCAGAAACATTCCAAGAAAGAGTGGTGCTATCCCCATTATTTATTGTCGTTTTATTTGCTGAGAAGCTAAGATCCCCTGTTTCATATCCTTTAACACCATCTGATTTATAAATTAATAAATATTCATTAGATAAAACAGAAAAAGACAAAAAAGAACATAAAAACAGGGTAACTTTATTTTTTTTCATAAATTAATCCTTTTTAATTATTATATATTTAACACAAAATAAACACAATGGATAACAATATATAAACACAACTATTCATGCATAAATTTTAACCAATATCAGGCAAGAAAACTAAAGTCAGTAAGAAAACGCTTCGTATGAAAAAAACGTGACTCAGGAACTGAGCTTTCCGTCCTGGTAACGGGGTTAACAACCGACAAGGGAGGTGCCATAAGACTTTCGACTATCATAGACAGTCAAAAGCACGCATCATTGAACTTGTCCAATGCCGCTTATCATTAATGCAATCAATGATAAGTCGGTAGTTCACTAGATAATTTATATAAAAAAAATAATAAAAAAGACAATATGCGTATTGACAGTTATTTTTTTTTAAGTATAATAAATCCCATACAAGAAACAAAAACAAACTTACTTAATAACAAAAAGGTGATTACTATGACTACTCAAACCATCAAATCAAAACAAGTTCAAATGATTAACGCGTTAGTTGTAAATCGTGCACCAGTAAACATTTTTCTTATCAATGGCATTAAACTGCAAGGCTGCATCAGTCAACAAGATGAAACAAGCATTCTTCTTGTTGGTGGTGGCATTCCTCAGTTGGTCTATAAAAAAGCCATGGCTACCATTTTGCCTCAAATGAAGCAAAAAACCCCTTTGATCTTGAGTGAAGATGAAAATCAATACACTGAAATCACTGTTATTGACGATTTAATCAATAGCGAAGCCCATGCATTAGTATATTTGGTTAATGGCATTAAACTGGATGGTAAAATTGTGGAGCACGATCATGAAATGATTGTATTGTTACGCAATGACTTAAATCAAGTTGTTTACAAACATGCAATTGCATCCATTTCTCCATACTTGTCTTAATTTTTTTAAAAAAGAAAGCCATCATATTAGCTTGTGATGGCTTTTTTTATGTTTTCATCGCACAAAATAACATAATTATATAATTACATGAAAAATAATTCATCGCTATGGAGGAGAAGGTGAGGGAAAGCACATGGCTAAACTTTCTGCGAAGCAGGTATCTTTATGGAGTAAAATCCAAGTGGTTAATTCCCATCTTATTATTTGCATCTGCAACAATAGTTAATTCTCAAGAATTAAATGAACAAGTAGTTAAACAATCATTAGCAAATTATGATGTTGAGTTCATGAAGATGAATGGGTCGATTAACATAGTTCTGGATGAAAAAAAATGGTTTCAGAATAATGAAAAGAGTAGACTAAGTTCCATCCAAAATTTGGTTATATCATTAGGTGTTATTTTTGATAAAAAAAACACAACAATAGAACTGGATGGATATCAGGCAAACAATGGTATTTTTATGAAAAACATGAAAACATCTCTTATTAACTGCAATCATTTAAAAACATTACTAAACAAAGAAGGATTTTATTTATCAAAAATAAACATAAAAAACAAAGGCAGTAATGATTTTAATTGTTTTAAAAACAAAAAATGTAATGGGATAATAATCCTAAAAATCATTGAAAAATAAATTTAACATATCCGCCAATGGCGAAACAGCCATGTTTTATTCTCTCCCCTCCGATCTTCCATCTCTCTTTAATTCCTAGTATAATTAAAAAAAAGGTGGAAATTTTATGAAATTATTAGATGAGTTAAAGTTGTGTGGTGACTGGTACGATGCTTTGGCGGATTATCATTCATTATTGAATGAATTAGATATGTTTTTGTTAAAAGAAGAATCATCTTATCTTGTTTTACCAAAAAGAGGTGAACGACTGAATGCATTAAAATCAACCTCTTTTTCCAATGTTTCTGTTTTGCTATTGGGTCAAGATCCTTATCCTAAACTTGAAAACAAGATCCCTCATGCAATGGGATTATCATTTTCTGTAAATGATGGGATTAAGCCTCCTCGATCTTTAAATAATATTTATAAAGAGCTTTTTTATGATTTAGGACTACCTCACCCTGGACACGGTAATTTACTGCCTTGGGCTAAAGATGGCGTTTGTTTATTGAATTCAGTATTAACATTAAGACAAGGCGTTTCTAATTCTCATGCTAAAAAAGGATGGGAAACATTTACATCTGGAATTATTGATTGTATCAACAAGAAAAAAGAGCACGTGGTTTTTTTAAGCTGGGGCGGAAGTAGTCACAAGTTAATGAAAGATATATTTCAAGATAGACACTTGGTTATTAAAACATCTCACCCATCACCACTTGGAAATAAAAAAACAGGCATTGATTTTATTTCATTTGAACATTCAAAGTGCTTTAGCACCACAAATGAGTTTTTAAAAAAACATGGAATTAGAGAAATTGATTGGAACTTAAATAGAGATTAATCTGTCAATAATTTCATCACTGTATTAAGCAGCTTTCGGAAAGCTGCTTTTATATTTTTGACGTTTTTTAATTTGAGATCAGTCCTTGCTAATGATAATTATGTTTCATCCTTTAATAAGCGGTCTAGTTCATCGTCAGAATCGAAATCATATTCTTCTTCATCTGTATTAATATCATCATCCAAATCATCTTCATCACCAAAAACAGGGTCGAAATCATATTCGTCGTCTATTTCAGTTCCGAATGTGTCAGATAATATAGGTTCGGAATTACTGTTTATTTCTGGCAGAGTAATATCTGATTCCAATGCGTCGTTATTGTTATTTATAAATAATTGCTCAGCCATAATTGCTGTTCCAGATAATCCTAGTGCAATAGGTGCCGTAAAGTTGGTTTTATTGAATGTGTTTTCGGTCTCTATGTTTTCTAAAACAGGAGCTTTACTAATAGCTATGGCTAATGGAGGGGTTGGCCTCTTGTTTTTATTATTTATTTCTTCTTTTTGATTTGAATCCGGTGCTTTATGAGTTATATCTTTTTTATTTAACTCTTTATTTGAGAATAAGTTTTCAATTAAATTTGAGATTTTTTTATTTGAATTAATAGTTGTCTTTGTTTTTTCTTGGCCTTGCTCTAAGTCTCTGTCTTGGTTTTGTGAAGATAAAGTTCTTTTTTGAAATAGTTCATCATTGCCTTCCAATAATTTTGAAAAGTTATCAGAGGCAGACTGAGCCTGATCGCAAATTGAGTCATCTATATCATTATCATTTAATAATATTGCAAGACTTGATTCTATTATTTCGTCGTCTTTAGCAAAAATTGCGTTATTTGAAAAGGTCATGTTTTTTGTTATAAACTCAGTTCCTTCTTTCCTGGAAAACATTTTTGTTTTGTTGTCGTCAGAGTTAAGAATTGATTCAGCATTAATTAACCAAGGGCTTTGTCTAATTAGGTTATCAAAGTCCTTCTTAAGTGATTCTATTTCTTTTTGAGATGGGTTTAGAGCATGAGTAAGCTCTGCATACATATTTATAAATAAACCAGAAGTTATTTTTTTTCCTGTTAAATAATCAATCAAAACTGGTTTTAAAAAATCCTCATCATAAACAGGATCGAATATCTTTGCTGGAGTTAATCCGGTAGCTGCGACCAAGATTGCTTTTTTTGTGATAACATGGTTACTTAGAACTTCAAATCTGTCCAACAACCATTTTGCTCGATAACCAAAAAAACACCCTAGAGACACGACCCCAATAGCAATTATACTCATGTAATTAATGCTTATTGATAGAAGCAAAACATATAAAAAAATAACAGATAGTCCGATAGGAATATGATTAAAAGAGGTCCACTGTGGAAAAACATCGGTTATTTTTCGTCTTTTAATTAATAGATCAATTATGAATTTATCTATTAAAGGAAATTCAGCTATTGGAAATAGTCTTTTATTAATAACCTCTATAGCCTTTCTTGATTTTTGCAAGTGTTCATACTTTTTTTCATCTATCATTTTGTGCTCCGCGTTTTTATTTGTTTTGTTATTATAATATAATACTCGATATGATATAATAACAAAAAATAACAAATAATTGAATAGGAATAATAGATGAATTATAAAAATGAAATGGAGAGTTTTATTGAACAACATAAATCAGCTATGTGTTTTCTTCTAGGGATTAATCAAAATGATTTTTTAAATAGTGATTTGGTTATTATTGCTTCATATTTAACTAGTAGAGCAGGGGAATCTCATTATTTAAAAAATGGGAAAATAGATCCTTGTTTTTTGGATGATATAAAAAAAATTCCTATTGAAGAAAGAAGTGAGCTGATCTTAATTAAGGCAGCAGAATGGCATGAGAGGGGAGGGTTGCTTGGTAAGAAAGTAACCACAGCCCTTAAAAAAGAAATGATTTTTTCTCCAAAGCTTGAGCTTGCCTTGTCAGAGCTAAGGAAACAAAAGTGTAAAGAAAGTTTTTTACGCCTATCTGATAGCATGAGTGATTTAAAAAAACATATGAAAAGCCTTACTGTTTTATTAAAAGGACAAGGTAGCTTTAATGATGCTTCATTCAAGTTCCAGGTAAGACAAACGATTAAGCTAATAAAATCTGATTTGCAAAAATGCAATTATCAATCAAGAGCAGGTATGATTTGGGCAATAAAAACAGGTGTTTCACCAGAAAAGGCATCAAGCGCTGTTTCACAAGTGTACTTAAGATATCTGGAACCGTTAAGTAAAAGTTTTATTGCTGTAGATCAGCTGCTTAATTCTCAAGGAATGAAAAGTAATATGTCAAATTCAATTGACAATATGAAAGAAAGATGGTATCAAGAGGTAAATGAAACTATAATATTACATAAGCAACAATACAAGGAAAAGATTAATGATACAAGCAGAGAATACAGAAAATCAGAATGTCTCGAATATAGTCATTAAATCAACAAGCGATACTGAAAAAGATGAGTTTTTTGTTTTGATTTCAGAGCTAAATAGTGCGGCTGATGAGGTTATTACAGAGAGTGAAGAGTTGCTGATTTCCGCTCAGGAACGAATAAAAGCAACAGAAATTGCATCTGGTGAAAAGAATAAATAAAGTTCTTTTCTTCGAAAAAAAACAAGCAACACACTAATTAGTAAAAATATGGAGATATGAAATTGAAAGACAATACATTAAATCAAACAGATGTAATTATTAAAATCGATGAAAAAAACCTCAATCGATTAAAACATGCAACTGGGTTAGTTGGAGCAGAAGAATCAGTTCACTATGCTGTTTTGAAATTTATTGAAATGAAAGAACATCAAAATGGGGTGTCCTTTCCAAGCGAGCCATTTGTAGATAAATCAAGTCTTGATTAAGCATAAGAGAAGAGAAGAGAAGAGAAGAGAAGACTATCAGTGGTCTTCTCTTTTTTCTTTTTGTTAGAATAACTTATCGTCAAAAACAATGTATTTTGAACTTAATTCTCGATTAATATTTTTAATTTTACTTATTTGTTCATGAGTTAAGGGACCATTATCTTTTTCATATGTTTTTAATTTTTCGCTTTGACTGTTACTTTGTATATTTGTTGTTTTTTCCATTGTAGAGGCTCCTTTTGATTTGTAATTATCTGAAAAACCATAAAAACCGTTTTTAAGTCACTAGAAGCCATCTTCTTCTTGTAAGTTATCAATACAGGCTTTGGTCGCACTTATCATAACAACAACATCATGTCCAACAAAGAGCTCTTTTAGACCGTTATCTTCATTATTAGTTTCAATTCCGAAGTAGCGAGCCAGGGTTAGTATGCTCATTATGTCGCCAAGGAAGTACAGTGCTTCATCAGTCGTTATTTCTAGGTCTTTAAATCGCTCATTTTCTGCATATAAAAATATTTTTTTTAAAAAATCATCATAATCACTTAAAACTATTGCATTTGTTACTGATTTAGATAAAGACACAATTACTCCGTGATTAAAATTGATAATTATCATTCGATGATAAAGCAGGTTTCTTTTTCCAATGAGAGAATGGATTAACACTTAAATTTTGATTGTAATATCTAATATCATCAGTAACTTCTTTTCCTATGAATTCTGGCAACGAAATAGGTTTCGTTTTTGTTTCTATCTCAGCCATGATTAAACCCTTGTTTTCCCCATGAAATTCATCAATCTCCCACTTAGACGTTCCAATAACTACATTATGACGAGTTTTATATACTTTTTCTTTTGTATAATTAGCAATTAATTCTTCTGCTTTTTCATGAGGAATTTTGTATTCAAATTCATCTCTTGTAGCACCTGGATTTTTACTTTTAATTGTTAAATAGCCGGTTTTAACTCCATTTTTTTCCTTTACCCTAATACGAAGAGAGCATTTATCTTGGGCTGCAACTAATTCATCGCCAAACTTAGTATAAATATCATTCAAATCATCACAAGGGATAGTAACAGATAACAATGGTTTGAAGTCAAAACAAATATTTATAGCTGCATCATTAGAACCACCAGCTAAAAACAATTGAAAATTATAATCAGTAATATATCCCTGAATAACTTGATTAGATGCAGTAACTAATGTTCTCCATGAATCATTTCGCAATAAAAATTTAAATTCAGTTTCTTTGTTTTTGATAACATCTTGTTCAGCCATTTTATATCCATAAGTTGATTTTTGTTTATGTATGATAGTATTTATTTAAATAAATATCCATTATTAAATAGTAATTAATGATTTTTACGAAAAAACCACGCAGGTACTAATGGGCGTGGTTGTTTTAAAACTATAAGAGTTCTAGTTGCTGATTGAAATTATCTCTATTTCTTTTTTCTGAAATTGATTCGCCATTCCATTTTCGCTGATTCCCACAACTGAGACATGAACATACCTGCGGTGTGTTTATGCAAACACCAAGACTTTTTGATGTCCATTCTGTACCATTATGCAAACATCTACCCCAATATTTTTCTCTTATTCTTTTTTCTTTTAATCTGGCAATATGCCCTCTACGAACTGCTCTTTTTGTTTCTTTTTTCATTTTTATTTTCCTTTTTATCTTCGATAGAAAGGCGACACCAGCTTCCTGGTGTCACCGAATTATCTGAGGAAAATTATGGAAATAATGCATTATAATGGGATCACTAATTCAGGATTATAGTCGGATATTTCTTTGTTACCGTCAAAGATATATCCTGCTTGATTACTAATAAAATGGGTATCTCCAATATATTCATCAAAGTTATCATGAGTGTGTCCATAAAACCATAATGCAGGCTTAGTTTTTTTAATTAATTCATCAAGATCTAGGTTAAAATAAGCATTGGTGCTGCTTCCAATATAATTTCTGTGTGCTAGTTTCATGCTTGGAGAAAAATGAGAGATCACCACTGTTTTTCCATCAAATGGCTTTTCCAATTCACCAGTAAGCCAAGCGATTTGTTTATCACCCAGTAATTGACAATCATTAGGCGTAAAAAGTTGATATTTTTGTCGAATAAAAAGAAAGTCAGGAAATTTTTTAACATTCGTTTTTGCAGCAAGTTCTTCTACAGGCCCCATTCCTTTGAAATTAGTCCAAAGTGTACAGCCAAGAAAACGAATGCCATGAATAACAATGGATTCTTCTTGTAAATAGTGAATGCGAGGATGTATTTCGGCTCTTTTTTTGGATGATTGATACATTGAATCCATATCAGAACAGCAAAAATAGTCATGATTACCAGGAACGTAAATTATATGTGCATTCTCATGCTTTTCTGCGACATCAAACAAAAATAGATCAACATCATCCAGTCTGTCAATATCGCCTGCAAATACAATAATATCTGGTTTAGATATATTAAGAAAAGGGGTCTTCGCATCACCTCTTTCTATGTGCAAATCACTGTGTGGTGAAATAAGTATATCTGCCATTGTTTGATCCTTTTTATTTAGAAATAGAAGGGTCTCTGCCTTGTTTGGAAAGCAGAGACCCATTGCAGTTTTTTAAAGTTGTCCAAACACAACTCGCGAGTCATAGTCTTAATAGTGCATCTGAAATGCATTGCCACTACTCGGGCTCATTTAAACTAATCAACACCCCGGTGGTGAGCTCCATGGGTTGTTGCTCAAGTTATTCACAGTAATGGCTAACCTGAGTAACCCTTGCTATGACAATCACAAGATAACAGAATGGTGAAGTGCCGGTCTTCACATGATCAACACAGAGCGATATCAACTCTAATTTGATTGCTTTATACCAACTTTTAAGCTACATCTTTTTTCGATACCAGAATCTAATTTCTGAGAAAACTCATTACTGTCATGTAATAGCATCGCTGTTATATTACTTAATATACAACAAGAAATCTGCATGACGATCTGACACTAAAGCCAAGTGTGAAAAGCATTTTTCTTGTCGATTAAAACGATTATGTAATACTTTAATTACTTTTTTTAAAATAATATTGTTAGCAATAAACAACATTATTCTTTAATTTTTGGCGTTGAGGAACATGTGCACTTTTCCACTATTTAGTCTATCGCACAATGCAAAACATCACTTTGCATCTCGCGGTGGCGGTTTCTTTCAAACACGATGTTGTCTGATCAGCACAATTCAAACCAGCGACGTAGCTTAGGGAGCCTTACGGCATTCCTCAACTACAAATAAGATAACATAGCCTGTCTGTTAAAGGGAGCGTTTGCATCAAAAAGTGTCTAACTGTTGCTTTTAGATGACCCTAAACAAATGTTTTCTTGTTTGTTTTGTTATTATAATTATTTTTAGCTTTGTGTCAATAGTGTTTTTAATGAAATTATTTGTATTAATAATATTAAACAATGTTTTTAACATTTGTTTTTCTGATATAATATAAAAAACAATAAAAATTAAATTAAAGGATAATATATGGCTTGTGAAATTTCAATGAGTGGAGAGGGGTGGGAAGATATCTATGAAACTCTGCATGAAGCAACAGCAAAAAAAATTCTTGCAGAAGCAATTGCGGCTGAACGAATTATTGATTTAATAGATAATCTTCCAGAGAGTGAATACAATGAACTTCAAACTAGTGATCTTGAGGGGTTAGAATTTAATAAGTTAATGACATATTCTCATGAGCATTTGGCCGATACTGCCTTTGAAATTATTCAGCAAAACAATACTTGTGACAATGACAGGAAAAATATTTGGATAGACAAAAAAGGGCGGTTTAAAGTTAGTGCAGAACAATTATATGAATATAATTTTCAGCAATCTATAAAACTACTTGATTGTGATGTTACAAATAATGACCCGGCAACAGTAGAAGCATTCTATAGAAGAAGCATTCCAAAAGATGATTTCTTTAAACAAATAAAAAATAATGGCTGTATTTTATTATCCGATGATGAAACAAAAATTGGGATAGATAAAAAACTAGGCGTTGTAGTGTTAATGGGTACTCCAAGTGAAAGCGCATTAAGTGCATTTAATGATTCTGAATTTTCAAAAACAGAAATGAACAATGCATATAACACTATACTAGAACATTCATCACATAAAAAAGAACAAGCTAACGATTTTTCTATGTAAATTAATTAAAAAACACCCTCTTTACGAGGGTGTTTTTTAATTTCCAGATACTGTCCATGTTTTTAAATGGTCATTATCGGTAATGCATTCGGAACGGCTACCCGTATATTTTGTACACTCTGAAAGAGCTAATTCATTTGATTGATGCGGATCTGGATCGAAACCAATGCCAATTCTCATTTTGCTTCTTGAGAATGAAAATGTCCAATATCCTCGATACGCAGTGCCAGTTGCTTTGCTGCAATCAGCAAGTTGATTGGATTGCTGATAGTGTTCACGGCACACAGAAATGGCATTTTCAACAGCTTGTTCTTTTGTTACTGCCTCGGCACGGAAAACAATAATTGGCGTGTTTTTTACAATCCCAATTGATACAGCTGTTGCTGCATAAGAAGAAAATGACAGTAAAGAAACACACATGGTAAGAATAAACATAATTTTATGTGTAAATTTTCTCATAAAAACCCTCGTTATTAAAGTAATTTCAGTGCTGATGTATAAGCATCAATTTTAGATGGAAAATCAGGCCCAACAATTAAACAATCTTTAAAAATAGAGTTTATCAACCCTGACTCCTTTACTTTTTTACCTAATTCATTGAAATCGCTCTCATTGTTGACTGAAACAACAACTTTACCAAAAGCATGATGTAGCCATTTTGAAATTAAAGAATCACTAGATAATGGAAGAAATAACTTATTATCCTTAATATACATTTGTTCAAAAAACAACATCAGCGATGTTTTTAAAACCATTTCAATTAAGTTAAATTTATCTAGTTTTGCATCTTTTCTTACCACAATAACTTGCTTTGTTATAAGCGAAGGAGATTCATTAAACGGCTCAAAGGACACGGGGTTGGCACCAATAGGTACTTCATTAGTCCAGGCTGCGGCACAAGTGGTTGTATGTACTCCATGAAACTCTGTTCTGCCATGATCTATGACTTTCGCTGCTGCCTTGTTGTTAGCTAGTGAATCTTGTACCACTAGATCAAGCTCGTTTTCATTTGAAATCATTTCAATTGATAGAGGAAATCCGGCATTTTTCCAATTCAATAGGTATGTTGATAATGATAAATCGGCAACACGCTCATTTTCAATTAAAGACATTGAATCTAAAATCAATTTTAATGATGCATGCGCAGCTTGTGCTGCCATCTTTCCTTTTCTCATGTTTAAATCATTTCTAATCCATATCTTTTGCATTAAAATAATCTCAAAATAAATCTTAAACCACTATACCTTATTTATTTATTTTTTGCAATAAAAAAGGAGTGCATCGCACTCCTTAATTGGACTTACATAGGGATCACAACTTGTTGCCGTACTGTTTTTAAAATACTCATTAATTTATGAGAAACAACAACAGATGGGGTTGTAAAACCGCCAATAACTTCATGAGCACAATTGGTATCAAGAGTAAAACCAATGGCCATGTTTTCATCCATTACAGGCTCACTATCGCTATTATCCTCATCTTCATCTTCATCATATCCCGATGTGAATTCAATTGTAGCACCAAGGTCTTTAATGTGACTTGAATACTCAATTGTAACCGAATCAATCAGTTCATTAGCATAACCAATAGCAAGTTGTGCCCATTTAACCCGAATATCATCATCAGAAAGACCTTTTTTATCCAGAATGATATTTAAGCATTTGTTGCTTTCTTCTGTATTATTTACTTCAAAAATAAGTGTTGGATTCATTTTAACCTCGGATAAAATATAGAAAACAATTTTTAAAAAGAATCTAAAGTTCATTTGCCAGCAAAACAAAATCAACTGCATGATTTTTTTCATCAATAATTGCTATCGCAGGGAATAACTTTGCCTTGCCCGTTAAATTCACACAGCCTTTTAATTCTTTATTGACCCAAACTGGCTCTTGTTTTTTGCTATAGAGGACATATCCGTCTTTTTCAGATAATAAAAAAGGTTTGTTAAAAACACATTGTTTTCCATTGATGCTTTCCCCCGTGTCATTAACCTGTTGTGTTATTAATCCATTTTCAGTATGAAAACCAAACAAAAGATTATGAGAAGCATGATTGATCACATTTAAAAACTCTACTTTATTCATCGATTCATCGACAAAATCGTTTTTATCTAATGCTAAAACTTCTTTTTTAGTCGAAATAGTAGGCAAAACAAAACTTGCAATTTTATGAACAAAGCCGGTAAATTGTTGCGGAATAATTTCAGTTATTTTATTTGTTAACAAATCGAAGGCAACAATAACATCACTAGATAAAGATTTCTTTTTTTCATTTATCATGGAAATAGCCATATCACCTGCATGAAATAAAACGAAATCATTATTCGTTGTTAAATATTGAAATCTCGTTTGCTTATTGTCATTATGATCAGTTAAACAAACCACACCTGAATTAAGTGCTGAAATCAATTCTGAAACGAGAGTGATTTTATTTAAATTTTTCATATTTATTATATCCTGTATTTAAATGACAGACTAATTATTCATTAGTACCAAAAAAGGCGCGACGATGATCGCTATCTTGATTCAAAGGTATTTCTGGCGTTAATTGTTTTTTCCGTCCGATTTCATCAAATACAAGTCTATTTAAATCCCTCTGAATGGCAGAATCATTCTCTAAATCGCGACCATAATGAGTACTGGCTTCTGTTAGGATGTTGAAAATATCGAATTGAGTCATATCTGATATGGCATTTTTTGATCTTGATTTGTCTTCAAATACGGGGTCTTTATAGTAACGACCTAAACTACTTCTTACTTTTGTTTTTTCGGCAAGAAAATTCAGGCTGCATTGCTCATCAGATGATAAATCAACAGTATTAATTCGCTCATTTAACAACTGATTTGCACGTTGAACATCATACACACTGGCGCGTAATACATTCATTTCTTCAAATCTTGCATTTAGCGTGTCATTTAATCTAGGTTGTAATTGAGCCGAGATAATATGCAAGTTGCGTTGCCAATCATTAATTAATGGCACTTCATATGTAACCAATGGTGAAATAGCCATTAATCCATTAGTACAAACAAGACGCTGAATTTCTAAGCTAGTTGTAATATTCGAAGAAAATGGAGACCATTTGTAAATTAATTTATTTTCAAACTCTCCGCCAATGCCTAATGACTTAACACTTAAGTCAAACTTATCCCATTCTCCGCCCAGAAAGACACCATTGTTTTTTGAACCACGATACTGATTAAATAACCCAGCAGCTGACTCGCGACCATGGGTCCTCATGTCTTTAGCACCAATTCGTTCAGATAACTCATTAATAGAAGAATCATTATGAATGAAACCTCTGTAATCAGCTCGACGATAATCAACCAAAATATCATTATAAAAACAATAAGTGCCCTTATTAAATAACATTCTGATTGTTTCCATTTCAGTATTCAAACACATTCTGCTTTCATTGGAAGCAGGACTAAATGCGTGTTTATAAACCCCATTAACAACTATTTCCAGAGAAATCTTTTCTCCCACCCATACAATCTTAACATCTACATCTGCATTGCGAATTATATTTAACATGGTTTTTCCCCCGAATTAACCACTTATGCGATTTATGAAATTATAATCAAAAGCCATAAAATAGTCAATAATTTATAGCAAATTAAAGCAGAATTAGGCAGATTTCAATAAATCTGATGAGATGCTTTCCTCGGTATTATTAATTTCTCCGCTATCACTTAAAATTTTTGCAATAAGAGTTCTAAATTCTTTTTCTGAATTAAATTTATTCAAAGGAATTTCACCACTTGGCGCATCTTCTTTAAAATCATTCATAATATCATTTTTAAAGACCAATCCCTTGTTAATAACAAATTTAAACATAGAAGATAACTCTCTCATTTTGTTTAAATTTTCTTCTCTGTAAATAAAGCCAAATAACCATCCAATACAAGTAATAGCACTCATATCGATAGGGGTATTCATTCTACTTTCTTGTTCGATATTGTAAAAATTAACTTCACCTGTTTTTATAATAATACTAGGGATATTTAAAAAATAAGTCTCTGCAAATCCATACAGCTTACCTATAGTTTTAGCTGCCTTTAATGCAAACTCTATATTTGGATAACAAGGATTTGATTCAGAATTGATTAGATAGACCTTCTTTTCTTCATCTTTTTCGGTCAGAGAATTATTTTCTGGTTTCTTTGCTCGTTTATCAGTAGAGGATAATGAGCTTAGTACAGGAGAATACACAACAATCTGCTGCTCATCTGGAAAAGCTGCATTGGGATAATAAGCAAGAACCTTTCCATCCCCAATATATAACTCAGCCTGATTTTCTAGGTCTAAAAGGAGTTCTGGTTGTTCTTCGTTAACAGCTGTTATTTCAGACTTTGTGTTTAATAACTGTTTATTATTTAATCCCATCTTAGACAACTTAATATACTTAACCTTTCTTAACTTAAGAGAACCATCAACACTTAAATCAAAAACATCGTGTTTATCTTCCTTGTTTAACCAAAATACTTCTGAACCATTGATCCATGCTTCTTCTACTTCATTCATTCTTTTTTCTAATTTCATCAGAACTTTAGAAAAATTAGATTGCCATTTATCTGCATCCTGAAAGCGCTTTAGTCTCATATTAAACATTTGAATTTCAATGCTAATAATATCACCACCATAATAATTAAGTGTAGCTAAGCGAGGACTTGAAAATTCTTTCATAACATTGTTTTTAAAAAAACCATGGCTAACGCTTCGATGAATTTTGATTTTTGATACGTCGCGACCATGATAATTTATAATTGCAGAACTTTGTGAAAACACATCTCCATTTCTGTGTCCAGAAACATAAACATAATCACTAGTTACCTTTACAATATAAACATAAACAGCGCGTAATTTTGCAGAATTGAATTGGATCATGACCAGATTCCCCCGAATATTGGCCTAAATAAGATAATTAATTATATCAATATTATATACTTAAGTCAATAAAAGCCCATTGTGAGAGAGCTCTTTTTAGCTAATTTATGCAGCGTTTTTGGCGAAATTCTTTTTTTCTTCTGAAAAACAGAGACCTGACTTGTTATGACTTGACCATGTAAACGCCGCTGTATTGTTAGCTGTTCAGATTTATCTTTTCGAACCTGACGCTCTGTGGCCAATTTTAAGATGTTTTCAGAAGGTTCTGTATTTGTATCAATACCCTGTCCTTGAAGTGTCCAGGCTATGCCGGATTTGACGTGCTCATATGTCGGGATATTAATAACAGTGTTATCGTTATTTTGAATCAAATCTCTACAAACACGAAGTTTACTCATTTGACCCCATGTAGGATCGTTGCCAAAAATCATTTTTTCATGCCATTTATTATCATGAATATAAATCAATCGTTCATATTTTGTTAGTCCGACAACTTGTTTGGCGCAAACACTATCCTCTAGTGGATTTATTAATTCCCATACTGCACAAGGACTATCAGGTCTAATTGCTCTGCCGATATATTGTTTTTTTTCAGGTTTACTTAAAAAATGACGAAATAATAGGGCATCAGTAATGTTTTCAGCATCAATACCTTCGCCAATTTTTTGACAATTTATTAGAAACTGTATTTTACCAGAAGAAAGTTGCTCCAAGGCAAGATCCATTTCCTTTTCAGTACTTCCAGTAGTTAACATGGAAACAGAAAGATTTAATTTTTTTTGTAAAAAAGCATGTGTTTTTCTTACTTCTTGTTCCGTTCTAAAAAACACAATGGCGTTGCCAATATGAGTATGATATTTTTCCAAAAGCTTGCAGGCCAGTTCTGTTTTATCAACAGTCCCAGTATCAATAATTGTATTAACGCCTACTTTCTCAGTAAATCCTCGTCTTGCCGCATCTTCCTCTGTGATAGCAACAACAACTCGTTCGAATTTCAACAAGAGTCCATCACCGCGAGTGTCATCAGCAGTAAAACCAAACAAAGGCTTGTTGGACAAGCTGTCTAATAGTAGCTGAATGCTCATCATGGCCTCATGGTGGCATTCATCCATCACAGTAATATCCCATCCTTGTTCGATGATGCTACTAGGGATCTCTGAAAATGCAGAATGAACAATTAATTCAACAGATTTGTTTTCATTATATTCTTTTGCTGCCTGTCGATTTAATCGATGCTTGTTTGCAATATACAGTACTCTGATTTTACTTTTGCTATCTAAATTAAGAATTTGTCTTACTCTCTGACTAAGGACGACTAATTTAGATATGAATGTCTTTCCAGTTCCTGTTGGTGACTTAATTAGAATTCTGCGATAACCTTCCTCAAGAAAGTCTGCAACTTTGTTTACTGCATTGGATTGATAATAACGTGGAATCTTAGAAATACATTCGGTTAATGTCAATGGCCGGGTAAACTCTAAGTCAAAAAATTGATTTAATAGCATGATTTGCTCCCCCAATTGTAAAAATTATCAGTTCCCCAACTGATAGATAATTATACATAAATAAAAACCAAAAGGCAATAAAAATGCGATTACAGTCAATAAAAAAAGAATGGTAATAATATTGACTAAATTAAATAACTGTGCATAATATACTCAACAAGAAGAAGTTTTAATTTAATTAGCTAATTCATAATAGAAAGAGGAGTGTTTTTTCAATATGAGCAGTCATATTTATGATAATTCTTGTTTTGGAGAACAGTTTGCCGCCATGCTGAAAATAATTTCATTTCATGGCGGAAAAATGTCTTTCACAAGATTAAAATGCTTATTCCTTGCTTTACAACACAAGGTTATTGCAGAATATGGATTTATTATTGGAAAAGATGAACAATTAAAACTAGTAGATAATGAATTTTACTTTTTGAGCCTATTAGATCCGAAACGAGAAGAAAAGTCGATTATTTTTAAAGAATTGCTTGGAATAGATGGTAGTGTGGTATTTTTAAAAGACGGTGCAAAAAACTGGTTGCGAAGTGAAGATTATGATGATGTACGTGCGGTTTCTGGAAACTTATGTGATGCAGTATTAAAACAAATGACATTTGTTTGCATGGAAAATAAATACGAGACCGATGAGGAACTTTGTAAAAAAGTTAGCGCACTGTTTCCGATTCAAGAAAAGCAATGGTTTTCTTGGATTGATATAATCAATCAATGTGAAGAGTGGGAAAAATCAATACCCTTTGTTCGCTCTCATTTACTGGAGGATATTGGTCTTTCCTATTCTATTTCTAAATTCTCACAGGAAAATAGTGTTGAGATAGAAAATACAAAAGCAAATATAGACAAAATCAAGGAATTAAATTAAAATAACTATGTTGATAACTGTCATGGGTAACCCACCTATGTCGTTTTCTAGAAATTAAGTAAAAATAAAAAAGTGGAGTTAATTATTCACTGCACGAACACTATGCGTTAAAACAGGCATGTTGTTGATAAATAAAATTATTAGTTTCAATGCCAAATCTAAAGTTCAATAACAGTGAAAATTAAATCTTTATTTTAATTTCAATAAAAAGGGGCTTAAAAAGGGAGAGCGAGTAGGTTTACCCCCAAACAACAATTGCAGAGCAATTGATGTTATTCCTCATTGCAAGAATAACGATAAATCTCGCGAACAAAAACATGAACAAAGAATTAGAACAAGTATATATTGATGATATCCATCCCTTGGTTGAAAGAATTAGTCTAATTTGCAAGCAATCAGGCATGCCCATGTTTATGACATTTCAAGATTCTCCAGATGGGTTCAGAACTAGTTGTTTAAATGCAGAAAATGACACGTTTAAAAAAGTGCAAATGCATTATTGGCTGCACGAAACATGGGGACTTGATGAATTCATGAATAAAATTATTCATGATGCAAGAATAAATGGACATCAATCCCTTTATTTGAAAGCAATGGGGATTATTGAGAAGCCTGAGACAATCAAAAGCTTTCCAAAGCGAAAATAAATATTATTGGTTAAAAGAGAGTTAAATAACACCGCTGCCCGGCGGTGCTGTATTGTTTTAGTTACATTTCCATAACTGTTTCTTTTTTTAAACTTCTGTTATTTATGCTTTCTTTTAACAATAATGCTTTGCTAATTTCTTTTTCAAACTTAATAATTGCATTTTCCATCCCTTCAATCTCTTTTTTTGAGGCAGAAAGATGACTAGAATCAACTGAATTTTTTGCTTGTTCTAGATCTGCGCGGACAAGTTCTATTTCTTTTTTAATTGTTTTAATAATAATATTTGGAAAATTTCCATTATATTGTTCTAATTTTGAGCATGTTCTTCGAAACCCTGTTGCCATTTGTCTGTCATTAGGTGTGTTTTGTCTTAATTTTGATAGTGCAATTCGATAAGAGACATCTGTATCCCTGCTTCTGGTTAATGGTAGTTTTCCTGCAATTACATTAAAAACAGCTAGTCTTTCTTTATCCGCACCACTAGAACGGAACGATCTCATATTCCATGCATACAATAAATCTGTCAGATTTACTTTTGATGTTTTTTTCACATTACCAATTATTGTTAACTCATCATATAAATCGGTAAGTGCATTAAAATTCTGCTTTTGCATAGGACCATTAAGCCGAGCGAACCATTTGCTTAGCTCGGATGTTAATATTATTGATACTTTTTCATGTTCCATTTTTTATCTCAGTGCTTTTTATTGGTTGATTTTGTTTTTATGAATAAATTATATCACACATCAATATGGACAAAAACCGACTTTTATTTATTTATTGATTAATAATGAATAATTTTATCTGTAAAAATAAAAAAAATGAAATTTGTGTTTTGATTGTTTTGTCCAAAAAACAATTTGGAGTAATTTACAAGATTGTCTGAATTGCATTCGCAAGAAAGAAGTGAAAATGAGTTTACTTAAGTATTAAGAATTGCAGTCTATCAAAATGACAAACCTTGAACAGAGAGGCCAGGTTCTTGCTATCAGATACTCTGGCCAAAAACAACCAGTCATTAAAGATTTGACTATTTATACATTCTGTGAGCCGAAATGCATAAATTATATCATGTTAATTAATGGTTATTTATATAACAAAAATAATAACTAATCGTTTCAGCAAATTAAATTAGCTTTTTCCGTTTCTTTTTTCTTCCGAAGCTGCGTTTCAATCTTTTCTTTGGCCTTGGTTATACAGACGTAAAGATCTCTGTCTTCTGCCGTTGCTACAAAAGCACCTTTGTTTGTATGATAATCAGCAGTTGCTTTAAATACATCATTCTCACAAGAAAATGTTAGTTTTTGATTAAAAGCGGGAAAGTGTTCATTTAGCTTGCTAAATAAATTCTCAGCATGATTTGTAATTGATTCTGTTAATGCAATTCGTCGTCCAGTAATATCTAACTTCATAATTTATATCCTTTTTATCTTTTTAATTAAGAACACCAATCTATTATTATTTAAATTACATGTCCATTAATTTCAGCTTTTATTTAAATAATTTTTGACTTGGCTCTAAATTTAAACTTAATTTAAATCAATTTAAATCAATTTAAATCAATTTAATATTCCTCTTAAAAACCACGCAAAGAAAAGGGTTTTCATTTTTTACTAGATCCAACAGAGTATTTGACTTCCTACTACTTTCCATTGATAATGTCAGTACAAAGAGGGTGGTTAAATACTTGTTTTCATTTGTGTCCAATTAATATGTGTTCTCTAAACATTCTATTTTACGGTGGCTGAATAAGTATATGAAATTGCATAAAAAAATACTTGGTATTGTAATACCAATTGTAGTGTTTTTAACCAGTGCTTTGATATACATATCATTGGACTTTTTAGAGTCCAAAATGAACGCTGAGCAAAAAGAATATAATAATAATCTATTGTCACAAATGGACAGTGTCGCTAATGAACACATTGATGATACAAAAAGAGATCTTGTTTTGTTAGCAAAAGGACTGTCTTTAAGTGAGATATCATCAATCAATGAAATAGATAAGATAAAAACTGCAAAAATGCGAATTGCCGAGCAGATAAGCTTATTAGAAACATCAAAAGATTCAATTAATAATTTGTATTATGTGGGTGCAGACAATTCAATCTTGTTCTCTATAAATGAACAAAAAGATAGTGAAAAAGAAAAAGAATGGATATCGTCGCTGCTTCATATGATAACATTAAAGAAAAATGAATTTAAAATAGGCGTTTCTAGATTTAATGAGGCTAGTAATGTTTATTACATCGTGCCAATTACTACTAACAGACAATCAGAAGAAATAAAGAAAGGGTTTCTGATTTTAACGGAATCTCTGTCATCACTGAGTGAACGGTTGCAAAACAGATTCAATCTAAATAACGGTTTTGTCATTATTGGCGATAGAACAGATATTCTTTTCAATCATTCTCCTATTCCTGATTCTTTGCTGATAAAAACCAAAAAAACCGGCTCAGTGGAAGATCTCGTTGAAACAACGAAAGGTGGGTATTTTTATGTAAGACATCCGTTTTGTGATGATGTGTATTTTGCATCTATTTATCCATCATTGGATTTTAATAATAAAATCAAGGTATTAAGATGGATTGTTCTTGGAACTATTATTTCAATGTCATTAATGTTTTTAATGATTATTTTTTGGATCATTGATAAGACAATTGGCAAACCTCTCAAAGATATCCGCGCTGTTGCTGAATCAATTAACAATGAAAATTTAGATGATGAAACAAAAACTGAATTAGCAAACATCGCTGAAATATTAACTGGAATGGTATTAAAAAATAATAAAAAAAGACAACGAATTATTGAGTTATCAAGTAAAGATGATTTAACAGGGTTAAATAACCGAATGGAATTTCACAAAAAAATTGAAATTCTGATACAAAAATCAACAACAGAAGAAAATAAGTTCGCTTTGTATTCTATTGATATTGATAACTTTGCTGAAATAAATGAATTATTCGGTCATAGTGTTGCAGATGAAATTCTCAAAGAATTTGTTAATCAAATTAAATTAGCTTTACATGATGTGGTCGAATTATGTTCTGCGAAAAATGAATCACTTAGTTTCCTAGCCGGAAGAACAGGAAGTGATGAATTTATGATTGCTCTTTATTTTATTAAAGATAGAGTTCAAGCTGAATTTATTGCCAAATTTTTACTTGAAAGGTTATCCAGAGCATTACTTGTTGGGGGACACTTATTTAAAGTGGATTTCACCATGGGTATCGTAATAAGTCCGGAAAATGGTAATGATAGCAAATCATTATTCCGACATGTAAAAATGGTTTTGAATGAGGCAAAAATGATAAATCGGACTCAGTATTCATTTTATGATGAGTCTGTATCAGAACGATTCTTTGAGAAAAAAGAGCTAAAGGCAGATATTCAGATGGCTCTTTTATTGAATCAGTTTTATCTTTATTTTCAACCAAAAGTATCTTTACATGATGACTCTGTAAGTCAATTTGAAGCACTTATTAGATGGGAACACCCAACAAAAGGCAATATAACGCCAGAACAATTCATTCCTTTTGCTGAAAGGGAATCGTTGATTATGGATATAGGGGAGTGGGTAATGATGTCTGTTTGTCATCATATATCCATCATGGAAAACACAGGCTGGGATGATTTTAGTGTCTCTTTCAATGTATCCCCTCAACAAATACAAGATCTAATGTTTATTAAAAAGTTAAGCAAGTGTATTGATGAGAATGATATTGATCCACGGCATTTAGAAATAGAAATTACTGAAAGTAGTCTTGCCAGAGACCCTTATCAAGTAGAGAAAACGATAGAAGCGGTAAGGGCAATGGGAATTAAAGTGGCATTGGATGATTTTGGAATAGGGTATTCAAGCTTGTCTCATTTAGAGTTGCTTTCAATCGATGTTCTTAAGGTTGATCGTACTTTTATTGAAAGAGCGGGTAGAAATCAGTCCTCTATGACAATTATTAATGCAATTATTGCCATAGCCAAGAGTTTAAACTTACAATGTGTGGCAGAAGGTGTTGAGACAGAGCAAGAGCTTTCTATCGTTAAAGAAAAGGGTTTTGATGTTGTCCAGGGCTTTTTCTTTTACAAGCCAATGTCGTTTCAAGACATCCAGCAATTCTTGAATAAAAAATAATATATTATATTCTGATAGCCCATCTCTGCACAAAAGATGGGCTTTTTTGTGTTAAAAGCAATGAGAGAGGAATTATTCGCCGTAGCGGGGGTGATTTAAAGGCTCTTAAACCTGTTAGGCATAACACTTAACGTTGCTGTTTGTGCTTTAGTTGGAGTGTGTCACGAAGGAAATCAAGAGCTGCTTAGTGGTTGATATCAAGCACGAGATTCGTGAATATATGGACACCATGCTTTTATGGGTAAAACACTCAGAAAGCGATAATCGTAAAGAAATTGATACCGTTCATCTTTATTCTAAAAAGCAGGGTATCTCGCGCAAAATCCAGGGATGGCATTAAATCTGACACTCCGATTCCATTCCGAGTGCAGAAATAAGGCTGATTTTAATAGTACTGACTACAGGATAAAGTGACTTACCTTGTTATTTAATTCTTGAACCTGTCCTTGCAGTTTGATGGCGTCTTGTTCTGATAGAATTGCATCGCCAGCTACTTCATCCGCAACATCTTTAATCGCAATGATATTACTGGATATTTCACTTGTGACATGACTCTGTTCTTCAGCAGCAGTTGCTATTTGGCTTGCCATGTCAGAAATAGAACTTACGGCAATGGTTATTTCTTCTAGTGCATCAGAAGCATCAAGTGCATCTTTAACACTGGAATTTGCCATATCAGTACTTTTGCCCATCATCGCTACTGCTTTTTGAGTGGTTCGCTGCAATGTCTCTATGGTGGATTGAATTTCAGTGGTTGAAGCCGCAGTTCTTTGAGATAAAACACGAACTTCATCAGCAACGACTGCAAATCCACGGCCATGTTGACCTGCTCTTGCTGCTTCAATTGCTGCATTCAATGCTAGTAGATTAGTCTGCCCAGCAATACTCTGGATAGCAGAAAGAATACTGTTAATGTCATGAGCATGTTTATCTAGCTGGCCAATAACGTCAGTCGCTTCCTGTATTCCATTGGATAGCATTTTGATGGATTCTCTGCTTTTATTAACCAGATCTTTACCTTCTTTACTTCTATTAGCAGATTGAAGAGCGGCGGCTGCTGTTTGTTCAGCATTATTTGCTATTTCTTGAGTTGAACTAGACATCTCTGTTAATGCAGTTGCAATCATTGCAATCTCTTGCTGTTGACGACCTAATTCGCTTACAGAAGTCTTTGTTCTATCCATACCGATGGCCGAATCATCGCCAATGCGCTTTGCTTGCCCTCGGACATGGGTAATCAATTGATGCAAGCTGCCAACAAATTTATTGAAATTAGAAGCAAGAATTCCAACTTCATCTTGATTATTTAAATGAATTCGCTGGGTTAGATCTCCTGTACCATCCGCTATTTTGGCTAATGCTTGAGAAACAACCCCAAGAGAACGGAATAATGCTGTGCACATAATTGCAAAAGCACCAAGCGAGAAAAATAAAACAACAAACAATAAACCAAGACTTGTAAACAGTTGTTCATGCAATGGAGCTGCAATCTTCTCATCATCCATTACCATGACGAGCATTTGAGACTGGTCAGGAATTGGTGTGATGTAAACACGTTCAGTTACATTGTTGTGTTTAGCCAGGATAAAATCCCCTTCTTTTACTTGAGTTAATTTTTCATAACTTAAATCAGGATAAAGAGAAGAAATTGGTTTCGATAACTTATCTTTTTCTGTGTGTGCTAAAATAATTCCATTGTTGTTTATTAAAAAAGCATGTCCTTCAAAAGGTAATTTTATTTTATTCAATTGGTTAAGTAACTCTGTTACTGTTACATCAACACCTAAAATTGCCACTACCTGATCTTCATTTGTAACCGCTCGACCAATAGATAAAACATATTGTCCTGTCGCAGCTGCAATAGAAGGAGGAGAGATGTAAGAAACACCGGGGGTTGCCTGTGCTTTTTGATACCAATCCCATTTACGTGGATCATCATTACCTGGCGGTAATACCACGCCATTGGCATTTAACTGGCTGCCATCTGTCCTGGCATAAAATACATTATCAAAGTCACCAGAGACTCTTACTTGCTTTAGTCTGTCAACATCGGATAAACCAATATTTGTATTTGAAGAAAATGATTTTAATGAAAACTCTTTGCTTTTAAACCAATAATTAACACTACTTGCAAAAGTTTCTCCTATGTTAATGGTCTGATCGGTAAGATAATCCTCTAAATTGTTTTTTGCCGTAAAATATGTATTAATTGTTAGCACTGTGCCTACAACAAGAATCGCAGCACTTGCTGCAATAGATAATTTGCCCTTTAATGACATTGAACTCATTTTCACTCTCTCTATATAAAATAAATTAAACTAATATTTTGATAAATATTGACATGTTAATTATATTGGTTATAAAAAATAAGTCACGACATTTAATGACAAATACTTAAAAATATTTACAATAAGGAGTCAATTGCACCATAATTAATCATAATTTCCATGTTTTTATTAATTTTGCATGTATTTGGAACGAAATTGTTAATAATGTTCAAAAATTGTTCATGAATGTATTTTTTTGATGCATCTATTTTTTCTTTAATTAAATTATTTATAAATACATTATTTTTTTATTCTGAGCTCGGTTGGTTGTTATAAGAGTATTACACTAGTATTTTTGGTTACTTTTTATTGCTGAAAATGAAATTTAAATGCAGAGCTTTCTTGTTTATAATATCTTTATGTGTATGCAGAAAAACAAGTATTCTTATTGTAAAATCAATCATTAAAACATCTTGTTTATGTTTTATTATTTTGTAATTTATTATTAAATAATGGAATAATGATTTGTGTTTTAAATATAGACAGGTTAAATAAAATTAATGTAAAATATAAGATATATATACATCAATAGTTAAATTAAGTATATACTGAAATCGAATAAAAATTGTCTTGTAAATAATAGCCTTTTTAAACAGGAGAAGAGATCAAGGGGTTTTTAAACCGAGCTATTCCGATTACTTTTATTTTATTAAGTAATGTATCTCAAAAAAAAATGAATAAAAAAATCAAATTAACCATTGCATTAATTTCCTTGTTGTCGGGGCATTATTCTTTTGCTTATGACAATAGTTTATCAGGAGAAACAGATCAGCAAAGAAGAGAAAGATTATTGGCAAGTTGTGGTCATTATTCTGATGTTGATTCCAGTAGTGTTTTTGGAGAAAAAAATATTTATATTGAAAAATATATTGGGCTAGGAGATGTTTCATCAGAATTAGATAAAACGAAGCTGATAAAATCTTCGACTTACAATCAAATACAATCTATTTACAATAATGTAAAAACAAAGAAAGATCAACTACATTATGCCATCTATAAAAATGAACAAATGTATAAACGAAATCAAAATAGTATAAATGCAACTAATGAAATTAGTGAAAACATGAAAGCAGTAATGGCAGAGGAACAAAATCAATTAAATAAAGAAGATTCATTTATAACGGAACAAGCAAAATCTGATGTACAGTCTTTATTAAGAGGTGATGCTGAGATTTCTAGTGATGGAACTAAAGTAAGTAGCTATGATAAATGGCAAGAGTGTAAATCATGGTGGGATGAGGAACAGAAAACAAATCCATGGTGATTTATTGAAAAGACATGTTGATTATAAGATAATGCTTGAAAAAAGGAGTTATTTCAAAATAACTCCTTTTTTATTTTTTAATCTTTTGGATGATTTTCAATTGATATAGGTGATTTATTATCAGGTCGATGTTCACAACATGGTGGGGTCAAATCATGTTTTTGTCTTAATTCCCTTTCGTGTTGACGAGGTGATGGTTTGTCCCTTAGTTGTTTTTTAAATATAACTTGGTCGAATTGTTTTAATTGTTCAGGAGTTAATACATCAGCCATGGCTTTTCTATGCTGAGAAACCTCTATTACATGTTGAAATGCCAGTTTTCCCGCTTCTGATGCAATTCTATTCACTTCTTTATCAAATAGTTTTGATTTAGGATCTAGAGAAATTAGTGAAGAGAATAATTTTTGTTCTTGATGGATGTCTGCTGATTGTTTTTTATGTTCTTTGAATATTTTTTTTAGCTCACTTCTTTGGGCATCTGATAGATTCAAACCTTCCATTTGCATAACCATATGGCGTTTGTGTTCTGGTTTGTTAAATCCAGGGTGAGCAGTATTATTATCATGCTTAAAATCTTTTACGTCAGGTTGTTCAGAAATCGGTAATATGTGCATTTCTTGAGAATCCGGTGCTACTGGTTTTTCTTCAATTGCGTAAGCCATTGAAACACCTGATAACGATATAATTGATGCAGCGATAGCTGATAAAACATGTTTTTTCATTTTCTTTTTTCCTTTTTTATTATTATTGTTGTTGATCTAATTGTTGTTGTTCTAATTGTGGTTGTGGAGATTGATGTTCATCATCATGAGAGTTAGAGTGTGAACCACGAATACCGTCATCAGAAGGAGGAGGAAGTGGATTTCCATTCTCATCAACAGGCGGCATTGGTCGCTCACCATTATTTTGAGGTTCGCCACCTTTATGTCCATGTTTTCCATGTTCACCAAATGATGATTTTTTTTGCTCAAGAGATTGTGATTCATGATCTTCTGCATAAACAAATGATGCAAATCCAATTGATAAAATTGTGGATGTTATTATACCCACTATGTGCTTATTCATTAAATGTCCTTTTTATTATTATTATTGACAGATATATTATACAAATATTTTAAAAAACTTCAATCGCTTTATTGTAAAGAAATGAAAAGCCAGTATGTAGAACATACTGGCTTTCAAATTAACTAGATAAAATATTAATTAAATCATCTTCATTAAGAACAGTAATACCTAGTTCTAATGCTGATGCTAGTTTTGAGCCTGCATTGGGTCCAGCCACAACACAAGTCGTTTTTTTGGATACACTACCAGAAACTTTAGCACCTAATGATTCAAGTTTTAATTTAGCATCATTACGATCCATTGTTTCTAACGTACCTGTTATCACCCATGTCTGTCCTTTTAATGGCTGTTCACCAACAACAGGAACTGATTCATCCCAAGTGATCCCTGATTGCAATAACAAATCAATAATTTCATTATTTCTAGGATTCGAGAAAAATGAAACTGTATTTTTGGCCATTACTTCGCCAAAATCAGGCAAATTCTCTAATTCACTAATTGTCGCAGAACGAACAGCAGATAAACTAAAAAAATGTTTTGCCAATGTCTTTGACGCTGAACGACCTACTTCTCGAATACCTAAAGAAGACAGAAATACAGGAAGAGTTGTGTGCTTTGAAGCATTTATCGCAGCAATTGCCTTTGATGCGCTTTTAACACCTTGTTTTGGCAAACAAGAAATATCTTCTTCTTTTAAGGAATATATATCCGCAATATTTTTCAACTTCCCAGTTTCAAATAGTGCTTCAATTACCTTGTCACCAAATCCTTCAATATTCATATGTTCACGATCAGAAAAATGTTTAATTGACTCAATAGACTGTGACGGGCAAACAATTCCACCTGTGCATCGAAAAATACGTTGTTCTGGTTCTTTCTCAATCACAGAACCGCAATCAGGACAAAAAGAGGGCATGATAATTTCTTTTGATTCTGGTGATGTATCAACAACCCCTGACACATTTGGAACTACATCACCGGCTCTTTTAATTAGCAATGTATCGCCAATATGAATTCCCATGCCTTTAATGAAATCCATGTTATGGAGAGTTACGCTTGAAATCGTTACCCCGGCAACAAAAACAGGCTCAATAATTCCTCGCGGAGTGCATGCCCCAGTTCTACCAATGCCGAAATCAACATCTAAAAGCTTTGATTCTTTTTCTTGTGCAGGAAATTTCCGAGCAATTGCCCATCTTGGGAATTTTGAAATAAAACCTAACTCTTTTTGTAATTCAATGTTATCGACCTTATACACAATTCCATCAATTTCCATAGGAAGCGTGTTTCTTAATGATTCCAGTCTTGAATAGTGTTCGATAACCTCATTGATACCAGTCAAGAGCACTGTGTTTTCATTACGAAGAAAACCCCATCCTTCTAATTTTTCTAAAACCTGGCAATGAGAATTGCCTAGATCACCGTTTACGACTTCTCCAACATTGTATGCAATAAAAGACAGATTGCGCAAAGCTGTTTTCTTCGGATCTAATTGTCGCAGAGAACCGGCAGCCGCATTACGCGGATTAATAAAGGTTTTTTCATTGTTTTCTAAAGCCAATGCATTGAATGCCTCAAAGGAAGCAATAGGCATAAATACTTCACCACGAACATCTAATACAGAAGGGTGGTTTTCACCTAACAAGCGAAGAGGAATTGTTTTAATGGTTCGACACTGCTTCGTAACATCTTCACCAACAAAACCATCTTTACCTCTTGTTGAACCACGAACAAAAACACCATCTTCATAACGCAAATTAACAGCTAGTCCATCTAACTTCAATTCCCCTGCGATTTTTATTTGGTCGACAGGAATGCCAGTCTCATTTGAAATTTTGGTAACAAAAGAAACCATGTCTTCATTTGAAAATGCATTATCAAGTGACAGCATTGGCACGGTTAATGTTACCTTTTTGAATCCATCAAGGATCTCATCACCAATTCGTTGAGTCGGGGAAATAGGAGAAATTAAAGACGGGTATTCACGCTCTAGATTACGAAGTTCAGAATAAGCCTGATCATAAGTTGCATCTGAAACTGAGGGACTATCCTTTGTATAATAATCAAAAGACCACTTATTTAGATCTTTTATCAAAAAATCAATACGTTTAGCTACATCACTTGTTAATAAATCATTAATTAAATCACTCATGTTACGCCCTTATGCATTAAATTATGATAAAATAATAACACTAATAATAGAAAAAGTCAATCAGCAATGTTAAGCGAAACATCAGAAGTATTGTGCTTTTTGTCTGCAATAAAATCCTGTACCTTTAGAAAATTACTGAATTCTTTTAATTCAAATCCATAGTTATAAATGGCTTCGGCTAAGCAAAAAAAGGGGATTTTATTGCAATTTGAGAATTCAAATGCCGTATATCCAGCAGAGATATGTTGAGGAAATGATGGTTTTGTTGCAGTTGAGAAATCATAACCATTAAATTCATTCGCCAAAGAAACAAAAGCAAGATCTTTAAATTCATTATTTAAATCAATAAAAAACGATTTTTCATTTAAGTAATGAGAAAAACACAAAGGCTTAATTTCGTTAATTCCATTGAAAATAGCTAACAGATTGTTTTGTAAGGATATAATGTTGTTTTCACCAGATTTTTCAACATGCTCTTTTTCTATTTTTTTTATATAGCGATTGATGTTTACCCATTTTTTATCACTAGAATGGGTGTGTGTTTGTGTCCCCAATGGATTGTGATCGGTAAGCCAATCTATCTGATTTTCTTTGAATGACCATTCATTTAATATTTTTTCTCTATTATTAAGCGCATTTAAAAGCAATAAAATGGTTTTTTTATTGAAATGACCACTTTTCCACCCCTCCTTAAAACAAATATTAACAAAATCAGACAACACTTCATTGTTTGATTTATTTTTATTTGAATATGACAGAAGTTCAAGTCCACACCATGTCATGGTAATGTATTTTTTCACACTATTTGCATGTTCATGGAATGAACACGACGTTTTTTCATGGGTTGTTTTTTGCATATTTTATCTTTTTTCTTATTTTATATTATTTTTACATAAAATAATAGATTTGATTTTTAATATTTTATTTGATATACTATAGAAATATAAAAACACTTTTAGCTTAACTCTGGTTGTTACACTGAATTTTTCTTATACGAGTTGAGACTCAAAAAGAACCAAGCAGTATTATTATCAATAACTAAAGATAGCCTTAAATAAAGGAAAGCGAAACAGGCGATTGCCCGGCAATCGAAGCTATCCATCATCGGTTTGAAAACCATGTATCTCGCGAGAAATTTGATGAAAAGACTAAAAATTGTTTTTTATGCCATAAATGGGACAGGACTTGGACATATTACTCGGTTAAGCAATATAGCCAGAGACATAAAATGGCTACTAGATGAAATGGGTGTGTTTCATCAAATAGAATTTTTAACAACGTCCGATGCACCTCATGTAGCAGGAGACTTTCTTGTAACCAAAATACCAAGTAAAACAACAATTAAAGAAATGAACCTACCATTATCCTCTTATGCATCAAGAGCCAGATTAATGATCGGTAATTGTTTATCAATGATCCAACCTGATTTGCTAATATTGGATACCACTCCTCAGGGTTCTTTCAATGAATTTAGTTTTTTAAAAGATTTTTCTCAACAATCTGTTTTTATTGAAAGACATAGAGATGAAGGGAAAATCGAATCTGCAATTTATCAATCTCACTTGAAGTTATACGATTTGGTTATTGTTCCTGAAGAACCGGATACGGCAAACACATGTCTCCAGGATGAAAATAAAATCAAAAGAAAACTTGTTGGAAAAATATCAGGCTACTCAAAAAGAGAATCAATTGAAAGAAAAGATGTTAGAAGCTTATTTGAAGTTGATGATGATGAGTCGTTGGTTTATGTATCAGCTGGAGGAGGAGGGGATAGTGATGCAGAAAAAAACATTAAATCAATAGTAACCACTCTCTCTGGAATGAAAAAAACAAGAGTATTGGTTGGGAATGGCCCCTTATATAAGGGATGGCAATGTTAAAAAAAAAACATAATAAATATGTCATCACCAAATATAAGACAATATTTTGCCGGAGTTGATTATGCTATTTCAGCAGGTGGATATAATACATATGAAGAACTACTAGCAGCCGGAGTGCCAACATTATTCTATCCTCAAACAAAAGGTCTTGATAGACAAGATCTAAGAGTACAGAATGGTGTAGAGAAAAACTGGAATGGTTTAATTTCTGATTTATCTGAAATTGGAATAAAAGAGAGAATTGAGTCTTTCTTAACAAGCGGAGAAAAAGAGTCTATTTATAATGAATTAAAAAATAGAGCTACCCCGGAAGGCCGATTTAAAGCAGCTGTTGAAATTTTATTACTTAATGCACAAAAAAAGCACTCTTTATTGAATAAAGAATTGTTATTATCTATTGCAACTGAAAAATGCAATAAAAGTTTTTTTTGAAAATAAATTTAAATAGGAGAAAATAATGTCTTACACAACTAGACAAGGGTTGACAGATGCAGATTTTGCACTAAAAAGCTATAGCAATCAGCAAGTAATGATTAAAAATGAAATAACAGAAATTACAACTAATCGGAAAAATATTTTATCAGATATTAAAAATGCAATAAATAACATTGCCTCCGCCGCAATTATTGATACAAATAAAACAACATTAAGCCTACTAGAGGATGAATTTAAGATCCCTTTTCTTTTGAGCTCATTAAGTGAAATAGAGAATAAAATTGTAAGCTTAGTAAAAAGAAAAAAAGAAGTCGAAGCAATGGATGATTTTATTAATAAAGATTCATTAATTAACAATTCCATTGGAAAATACATTATTGAAATGGAAAAAAGCAGTAAGTTTATAAGTGAAATTGAAGAACAAATAGAAAAATTCAACACACCAGAATATAAATGGTTGTTAAATGATAAAGAGAAAACAAAAACAAGGCTTACTGCTTTTCTTGACAAAATAACAGGTACATCCAAAAAAAGAAAAGAAAATGAAGATAAATTGTATCAAAATCTATTAATAAGAAATATAGATGATGCCGAAACAAAATTACTTGAGCTAAATAACCTTCTTGATAATGAAATAACATCTAATAATTTAATTCATGGAAAAATAGATAAAATAAAATCTATTGAAACAGAATTTAACGTAATTATTGAAAAAATTGAAAAGATAAAATCAACCACCCCTGAGCTTTTACATGGATTACTGTTTAATCATCTTTCCAGAATTGATTTATCTCTGATTCATCCAACAGTGAGAGATTCTTTTCAAATTTCTATATCCGGTATAATCGCCATGAAGCATAAAGTAGAATACCTGGAAAAGATTGAGAATTTCCTTAAAAATGAATTAAAAGACATAGAAAAACGAATGGATGCGATAAGAAACGTTAGCTTTAAATGGAGAAGAAGTAAAAAAACATATTTAAAAGGAGATAAAAGCAAATGGTTAAGAGAAGTACCTGTATTAAAACACTCTAGTGTTATTAAGAAAACATTATTATGTCACAAAATGTCTGATTCAGTATGTTCATTTTCTGATTACTCAATGTTTGATAAAGTAATTCTGTCTGGTGCAAGCATCGCTTCATTCTCTATTTTTGCTTCTTGTTATGCTGAGGCTATGCCGAGTGCATCTTTTATGCAGGAAGTAATTCCTAATTTACCAGTAGATAGCTTCTCGCCAAATTCTTTTTTGGAAATTCAGATGTAAGTAATGAAAATGCTGTAATGTCGGTAATTACAACAGACGACAATAATAGTGAAATCAATAATGAATTTTCATCTGATTTATCTTGACAATATGAAATATATCACGGTTTTTAATTGAATTCTATATGTTGTGTATTGACATTTATTATTGCACAACATATACTTTAGTTAACAAGAGAGAGTTTTCCCCAGATTGTCTTTCTTTTGTTTGTTAAAGCGAATTAGCGAGAAGCGCAAAATTGTTCCATAAAAAAGCCAGCAGACTTCCCCCCTGCTGGCTTTTGTTATTTGGATAATTAATTATTAAAAACCCATGTAGTTTTATGAGCTTCGTTTTCATAAGGCATTTGAAATTTTTTTACCTGCTCTTGAATAATCTCTGGTAAAACAGAGTGATGTCTTGTTTTGTTATCTTTAATTAAGTCATTAATGTTTTTCTGTAATACAACAAGTTCAACAAATGCGCCATAATTAAACCCCATTGTTGCAATTTTCGATCTAAAATCTCTACGAATATTTGTCGCATCCCATACTACTTTTTCTTTGTTTCTTAGTGATTCTTTAAGAATGTCGGAGGCTATTCTTCTGACTTCATTGTTGTTTTTTTGATTGCATCTGTTTCCAAAATACTCTTCCCTTATTAAATCTAATGAAATTAGTCGATAATCCTTTAGGTTCTTTTGGATAAACGTACTTTTTCCTGAGCTAGATACCCCACATAAAATAACAAGATGAGCTTGTTTATCTTTGTAACTATAAGCCCGGGAAAGCTCCTCTTCTAACATATGAATTATTCCTTGCTCATAATTATATATGGCTTGAAAAAAAACACGATCGTGAGTATCGCTGCCTAATAAATTGAAATATTCTTTGATTTCATCTTTAAACGAACAATATGGTTTATTTGCCCACAAATCATATTCTTCCAGTTGATATTTAAATAATTCAAGTAATTCAAGTTGTTCATGCTTATCATTGCAATATCGACCTCTCATATCTGCTAGCTCTAACCAGTAAAGTAATTTCAGACTGGAAACATGTCGAGATAAGAGATGAAAGTCTTTCTTGTCTTTATTTTTTATGATTAATTTTTTTGGCATATCATGATAAGCAACCAATCTAATGACATCAAACCAATCTGATGAACTAATATTAAGTGGAGAAGAAAGGTGAAAAAGCAATGATGCGCCAATTTCTTCATGTCTGGGAGCAACTATTCGCCATTCACCATTTTTCTCCTTGTTCTGAGTAACGATTGGTTTTCCATAATCATGAAATAATGCAGCTAATATCAATATATTTTGTTCAGATTCTGTCATTTTTTCTTTGTCTATAATTAAATAGACTTCGGAAAGAACCATGTTGGTATGGGTTTTTAAATCGCCTTCTTGATGCCAATCTTGATCTTGTATTGTTTGCGAAAAGTGAGAAAACATTGGGTAACCGTTACCCAGTGTTTTCATAAAGTCATCAAAACTCCACCCATAAAATTTAGATATCACGTTCGCATCCTTCTCTTAGTAAATTTGGGATTACTTTTCTTTTCATCCAATGCTCATCCGTCTGGACGTGATTAGGACGAACATATTTTGCTACTTTTTTACTAAACTCAGATGCTTTAAATTGACAAGCTGGTCTTATAACATAGCCCTCTTGCTTATTTAAATCCATCTTACCTGGAAGATCACGAAGTAACTTTTCATCCCATGGTCCTCGATACAAGACAGGAACAAGTCTTACATCCAAAAGCTCAGCCCACTCAACTGTCTCGTCCCATGATAAACAAACTTTGTTTTCATCCCATATTGAAAATAGTAAAAAATAATCCATTAGATTTTCATAAAAAATGCTATGTTTAGCAAAAACATTTTCACCGCATAATTTAATATTATCAGGAATGTTGTGCGAAATTGATGCATGAAATCGCTTTAACCAATCTCTTGATTCATGATAACCAAAATCAATAGAACGGGCATGAAGGTATTTAGTATATAAATTAGCATTCTCCCCATCCATTTTTTCTAAAACAACAATATCATCACTAATTAATGTTCTTATGTCTTTGATTAGCTTATCATCTTTTGAAACGGTGCGAGACCAGGGTAAGTGCAATGTTCTTTGGTATTTATACGCATCCATTATTTAGCTCCTTTTTATTTATTTTATTATTATATCGTATTTTAAATAATGGTCAATATTAATAATATTGACATCATTGTCGACCTGCATTATTATTAACTAAACTAACTCTAGGAGAAAATGTATGTTTATCAAGGGCATTCGTTTAATTGGTTTTCGTTAGTCTACCTAACACTGAGGAAATCAAAAAATGAGTTTATTAGATAAAAGCTACATTGCAACAAAATACACGGGTGAAGTTTTTTCAATTGATAATATTGAAGAACTCATTTCATCTTGGGGCGCAAAAAAATTTAGTCAGTTTTTTGGATTAGAGCATAAAAAAAGGCCAAGTGGCGTTTTATGCTCTCATTTTGAAGATGATAACTTCTGGCGATATGGAAACACTACAAGTGATGGATTCATTTATCAATTTGAATACATTCTTGAAGATTTTAGTGGGAAAGCCATTGATCCTAAAAATATCTTATTAGAGTATTTGGAAAAAAAACCAAATAATACAAAAATAAAATATCCAAGCGGAATAGGAAAAAAATGGAGAAGGCATTGGAGAGCTAGATTCAAAAGAAGTAATTCTATTTATAGATTGCTGCGTCAATCTAATGCTATAGTAAAAGAAGATAATGAACCAATCATAAGAAAAAATAGCAGTGTTATGTTCTGCGGTTACTATGATGACGATTATCCAAGGAGAACACAGAAATCATGGAAGCAATACAGAAAAACACAATATAAATAAAAAAGAGAGGAGCGGGGCTCCTCTCTTTTTAATAATGAGAGCTAAAATGGAAAAAAAATGGTTTGCAATAGTATTAATGGTATTTTTATTATTATCAACCCAAAAGGAAAATCAAAAAGATGAAGTAATAGAACAATACTTACAGCAACAACAAAACAATATTGAGAATATAAAACAGCCATTACTGGAGAAATGCATTGAACAAGTAAATTCTAGTTCTGTGGCTTGCTATAGCTGGCTTTTAAATGAAAAAATTTCTCAAAAAAAATTACCTTTATCAATTATTATGATAAATGATTATGCTGTTAATAAAAAACAAAAAATAGAAAAAACATGGGTAGAACATAATAACAACAAAATACAGGCATTGACGTATATAAACAATAGCATCTTCGCTATTGCTTATTTAGACAAGGATAATTTAAATAACATAATAAATGACTTGGAAAAAAGATTTTTGATTGTTTGTTTTATTGTGTTTATGATTTCGTTATCTGGTTTTTTACTACAAAAGAAAACATATTAATAGCCTGCTACGCAGAATAAACCAGTTTTTTCTTGCTCTCTTTCTCCCATTGCTTTATATTTAAAATAAAATAAAAAGGTTTACAATGGAGATATTTGAACTATCTGTCGGTCGTCATTTATTAAAGGCTATTTTTGAAAAAGGAATGCCTCACGATTATTCATTTGATGAAGAATGGGTGCTGGCAAGAGAAATAGAAAACAACATAAGAACTTCTTTCTGCAAAATAAACAAAAACACAAATGGACCCCCCATTAAAATAATCATGAATAACATGAAGTCAGTTGTGTTACTTAAATCTCAACTTGAAGATTTACAGTCAACACAGAGTAGTCCCGAATACAACAATGAATTAAAGCGTTTTAAAATATATTTATCAGGTTCCACTAGCTTCAGTAAACAAGCAGACAGAGATTTGTTTTTTGCCACCAAAGAAAAAGCTGAGATGATTGTTTCTTTAACCTTAAAAGAATGCTCAAACATATTTAAAACAATTATTCCAGAGCTACCAGAAAACTGGTCACCTAAAATCACTTGTGATTGGGATATAAATAGAAAAAACTCATGGGGAGGCTTTGAGAAAAACACGCCTGATGGTATTTTTGGGCAAACAGGTGGAGTTAATATAGCAATGCGAACTATTATTAACAAACAAGGTGATGTTTTTAATAAAGAATATCATGAACACCCGTCCCTGGATAATCATGTTGAAATGGGTGGATTCACAACCAATAAATGGGGGCTACAACTGATTGTGTTGTCATGCCATGTTGCTTCTCATGCCGCACAAGATTATTACATGAGCCTGTATCCAAAGGAGGAATACAAGCAATCACATGGCTTGGGATTTCAAAGGCTTTATTTGGCGACAAGAAGAAAACTATGCAACCAAAGATTAAAAAAAGAAATATAATAATAGGTAGTTTTTAAAGAATCATGGAACAATTTCAATAGTTGTTCCTGTTTTTACCATCTTTGCTATTTCTCTAATTTGCTTGTTATTAACAGCAAGACATCCTTTTGTCCAATCTCTTCCAGTAAATCCACCAGGGTCTGAAAATCTATTTGGAAGACCATGTATATAAATATCACCGCCTGGATTTATGCCTAGCAATGATGCTATTTTCTTATCGTGCTCATTTGGGTAAGATATGTGCAAACTGTAAAAGAATTTACTATTTGGGTTGTGTTGATCAATTGTATATACACCCTCTGGTGTTTTGCCATCATTTATATGTAGCTTTTTTCCCTTTACTTTGGATCCCAAAGAAATTCGATATGCTTTAATTATTTTGTGTTCTTTCAATAAAAATAATACTCTAGCAGATTTTTTTACTAATACATAATCAGCAGTTATTTGTTCGGCATTTGCGCTACTTATAAAAAACAAAAAAATTAAGGTTGTTATTATTCTCATGATTTATTTTATTTAACTATATTAATGTTGAATTGATATTGCCGTAGCATTTTAATTTAGTCAATAAAATTTATTAAAAATAGTGCATGTTTTATTTCTTTGTATATAATGAATTTAAAATTATAAATACAAACCCATAAAAACAATAAAGGTAAAAATATGTCATTTGTTAGTTTATCAGATAATCAATTAAAAACATTTCCATCCACAAGATACCAAGGATCAAAAAGAAAAATATTAAATCCTATTTATCAAGTTTCAAAAGATTATCAATTTAACACTGTGTTAGATATGTTTTCGGGGAGTGGAATTGTATCATTGCTATTCAGGGCGATGGGGAAAGAAGTGTGGGCTAATGATTTTTTAAAAAATTGCACAGGAACTGCTAGATTGTTTTTAGGATATGAAAACAACCAGGAACCACTAGAAGAATTCAGGAAAAAACTAAATTATTTGCTTGGCGAAGCCCCATTAGAACAGCCTGGGCTCATAGAACAACACTTTAAGGGTATTTATTTTAAAGATAATGAAAACAGACAACTAGATAGATTTTGTCAAAATATTAATGAGCTAGATGGCATTAAAAAAGATCTCTATTGTTACGCAATATCTCAAGCATGCTTAAAAAAAAGACCCTATAATTTATTTCACCGCGCAAATCTCAACATGAGAACAAAAGAAATAAAAAGAAGTTTTGGCAACTGGGTAACATGGGAAACTGATTTTATTGACCATGCATATAAATGCCTAGTGGAACTAGAGAAATTCTCATTTCAACCTGTTAAAAACCACAATGTAACTAATTTTAACTCTACTGATTTACATTTGTTCGATAAAAACACCGAAGTAGTGTATTTAGATCCACCTTATCTTGGATCGAATGGTACAAGTGTTGATTATGCTGATTTTTATCATTTTCTAGAGGGATTTTATGACTATGACTTATTTAGGAGTGGTGATTTATCTTATCCACACAAACCAATTGTAAACAAACCATCAGCCTGGTTGACTACTGCCGGGGCAGAGAGATCAATTTCTGATTTAGTCGATTACTTTGATGATAGTGTTTTTATTTTAAACTATAGAAGTGATAGTACTTTGACACATAAAAAAGTTGCTGAATTAATGACTAGACCAGGAAGAAGTGTGCGAGTCCTTACCTCTGGGCATTATCAATACGCCTTATCGAAAAACAAGGAAAGCGAAGAGCTGTTTATTATTTCTGAACCGAAATAAAGCTAATTTCCCCATTTCTTTGTATTCTTTATTATGTTAAAAAAGAGATATTGGGTGGAAGAAAAAACTAATTAAATCATACACTAATCAACACTAGTTCGGCAGTATCACGAGGTTTTGGTTGCGGAAAAACATCTATGAATGCATTAGAAAAATAAACTATAAATACTGATTATTTAATAATGTGTTAAATAATAATGTTAGAGGCTGTCATAATACACTTGGCCGACCAAACTGCAATGAAGCAATGTGGGTCGGCTGTTGATACAATTCTTGTTTTTACACAATGCATTGTCTGTTCTGGTCAAGATACTCTTGTGTCAATCAACCCGGCATGAATGCTAGGATTGATTGACAGAGAGACAGAGATTTAGCATAAAAAAAGTGTCAACCATATACTTTATCAATCCTATCCGGAAGACTCCATCTAAATAACCCCGTTATTTAGGTGGAGATGGATAGGTGCTTTTATT
>Ga0183099_1000262_pt1 | contig 43086 bp, 44 predicted proteins | sample Biomet1_FD_127788 | JGI IMG/M metagenome (GOLD analysis project Ga0183099, IMG submission 127788) | Microbial communities from bioreactor (seeded with anoxic lake sediment) at LBNL, California, USA - Biofuel metagenome 1 | ecosystem: Engineered > Bioreactor > Anaerobic > Unclassified ... | reverse complement strand
GGAGAATTCTGAAATGCAATCACCCTATTTTATGCCAACAAAAGTATACATCGGCAATGATTGTGTGTTCCATCATGCTTCCGTGTTTTCCGGAATCGGAAAAAAAGCACTCATTGTAACGGGAAATAGTTCCGCAAAGAAAAACGGTTCGCTGTTTGATATTACAACTGTTTTGAACAGTCAAAAAATAGCTTACAGTGTTTATGACAAGGTCATGAGCAATCCAACGATCGAATGCGTTTATGAGGGGGCAAAATTCTGCAACGACGAACTGTGCGATTTTGTCATTGCAATTGGCGGAGGTTCTCCGATGGATGCAGCGAAAGCAATTGCCCTTTTGGCGGTAAACGAAATACCCGAAGAAGAATTGTTTTCCGGTAGTTATGGGGATAAAATTCTTCCAACCGTTTTTGTGCCAACAACAGCTGGAACCGGTTCTGAAGTAACGCAATATTCAATTTTGATGAATGATAAGCTGAAAACAAAAACATCGATTGCTTCTCCCTTACTGTTTCCGAAAATTGCTTTGCTTGACGGAAAATACTGTGAGAATCTTCCGTTGAAAACAACTATCAACACAACGATTGATGCGCTTTCCCATTCGATTGAAGGAATGCTCTCGAACAGAACAAACAGCATTACCGATCTTTTGGCAAAAGAAGCGTTAAAAACAATCGCAAATTGTTTTCCTGCAATAAAAAACCAACAGTTAAGTCCGGAACAGAGGGAAGCGTTATTGTATGCATCAGCCCTTGGTGGTATGGTCATCGCCAATACAGGAACAACAGCAGTTCATGCCATGGGGTATTCGCTGACGTACTTTAAAGATATTGATCACGGACGTGCAAACGGTCTTTTGCTTTGTCCCTTTTTAAGATTGGCTCAGGAAGCCTGTGGGGAACGAGTAAAGGAAGTATTGTCCTGTATGGGGTACAAGAGCATAAATGAGCTGGAAACAACACTCAACATTCTTCTTGGAAAAAAAGAAACGCTGACCGAAGAGGAAGTAGAATACTTTTCCGGTATTGCAATAAAATCAAAGAACATTTCGAACTGTCTTTACACACCGACCCAGGACGAAATAAAAACAGTTTACCGTTCTTTTATGAAATAGCAATAAAACAACTGCTTTGAAAAAATTGCAAAGACGCAATTAATTGAGAAATTAATTGCGCATTTTTTTATCAAAATTCGGAGGTATACGATGAGCAAAGCACGAGATATTTTAATAGATGATGTAAGTATGACATACGACAATGGCGGAGGAAATCATGTCACAGCATTGTCAAGTGTAACACTTGACATCAAAGATGGAGAATTTATTTCTCTACTCGGACCATCCGGTTGTGGTAAAACAACATTGCTTCGTATTATAGCCGATTTGCTCCAGCCGTCAAGTGGCACCGTATTTATTGCAGGGCAGACACCAAGAGAAGTAAGGCTTGAGCAAAAATACGGTATTGTATTTCAAAGCCCTGTTTTATACGATTGGCGAACAGTGCGAAAAAACATCCAACTTCCGCTGGAATTGTTGTACATGGATAAAGCAGAGAAAAAAGCACGGGTTGATCGCATGCTTGAACTTGTCGGTCTTACCAATTTTGCAAATCAATATCCTTATCAGTTGAGTGGGGGCATGCAGCAGAGAGTCTCTATTGCAAGAGCACTTGTCATTGAACCAGAAATTCTTTTAATGGATGAGCCATTTTCGGCATTGGATGAATTTACGAGAGAAAAACTCCATGAAGAGTTACTTGATATTTGGAGGAAAACAAACAAAACCATTATATTTGTAACGCATAACATTTCGGAATCGGTTTTCTTATCGGATCGTGTCTGTGTGTTATCTCCCCATCCCGGCAGACTTTCGGCAATTGTGGATATCACACTGCCGAGACCCCGCACAAAAGAGATGCGGGAAACACCGGAATACTTTTCGCTGATTGCGAAGATAAGGAATAGCTTCGAGGGGGTATGAATGTGAAAAAAGACAGGATTCTTGTTTCCAGTGTCTGGATTCTTGGAATTGTGATCATCTGGGAGATTGCGGCATTTGCACTTGTCAACGTGTTTCATGACAACATGGCGTCTGCAAAGCTACCGTATCTTCATAATATACTCATTACATTTTTTCAAAATTTCTTCATGATAATAAAAGCAGCATCACTTACTTTTTCAAGATCGGCAGTCGGCTTTGGAATTGGAGCCCTGATTGGAGCGGTATTTGCAATCTTGATGAGTTTATCCAAAACCATTGAAAGAATTGCATTTCCTTACTTATTGATTTCACAAATGATTCCGATTCTTGGGCTTGCACCATTGATTTTTAATTTGTTTAGCATGGATACATCGCGCATTATCATTGCCGGTTACATTACCTTTTTTCCGGTTGCTGCAAATATGCTGAGCGGATTTAAAAGTGTTGAAATTGAAAAACGAGAACTGATGTATTCTTATGCTGCAAAAGTGTACGAAGTTTATATAAAGTTGATGCTTCCATTTTCCATGCCCGCATTTTTTGCAGGATTGAAAATTGCGGCGCCACTTTCGGTGACAGCGTCCATTCTTGTTGACATGCTTGGATCACAGGATACGATAGGTTCTAAAATACTGTATTCTCTCTACGGAGGGGAACGAGAAATATTCTGGGCATTGGTTTTGGCAAGTGCGCTCATGGGAATTGTCAGTTATTACATCGTTGTACTTGCGGAAAAAGTATTTATCCCATGGAGCAGCAAGAGTAAGGCAGGTGCCAAATAATGTCGACTAAAATTAAAAACATCCTACTTCCGCTTATCTTTGGCGTTTTATTCTTGGTCTTGTGGGAAAACGGAGGAGTACATCAACTCTTAAACCTAAAACCTTATCAGCTTCCTGTGCCGTCCAAAATAGCAGGAACATTGATGAGAATATATCCGACGGCACTTGTTGATGCATGGATTACCATAAAAGCGGCTCTTTTTGGAATGACAATTGGCTCTTTCATCGGTTTTATGGTTGCTGTACTTGCAACCGTATTCTCTAAATGGGGATACGGCGGGTTAACCGTTATTTCGGCATTCAATGCAATTCCGATTGTGGCGCTTTCACCGATTATGAACCGTTGGTTCAGCAATTCCGCGTTTTTTGCAAAGGTCGGAGTGGTTACCATCGTGTGTATGGCGGCGATGTCAATCAACTCTTATCGAGGGTTGAATGATTTAAAGCCATTTTCCCTTGATCTAATGAAATCTTATGCGGCAAAAAAACGGGTCATCTTTCTTAAATTACGGCTTCCAAACTGCATTCCGAATGTGTTTGTTGCTTTAAAAATCAACGTTGCTTCGGCGATGATAGCAGCAATCGTCAGTGAATATTTCGCACAGGATGCATCGGGATTGGGCTTTGGAATTAAAAACTTTCTGCGCAGAGCAGAAATGGCGAGTGGTTGGTCCTATATTACAGTAGCCGCTGTCATTGGCATATTGTTATATGCTATCCTTTCATTGGTGGAAAGACATGCCGTAAAATGGCATGCTTCACAAAGATAAATTATTTTTAAAAAGGAGAAATGGAACATGAAAAAGAGAGTATTATTCGGCCTACTTAGTGTTATCATGACACTCAGCATGGTGCTTAGCTTAGCATCTTGCGGAAAAAAATCCACAACAAGCACAAGCGGAAAATCGGATTCTGACAGCACCACGTCCGAAGCAAAGACCCCCACGACGGATACCCCAAAGAAACTGGATAAAGTAACCATTCAGCTCAAATGGCTTCCTCAGGCACAGTTTATGGGTTATTATATAGCCGATAAAAAAGGATTCTTTAAAGACGAGGGAATTGACATCGACATTCTTCCCGGTGGCTCTGATATTATTCCCGAACAGGTTGTCTCCAGTGGAAAAGCCGATGTCGGCGTTACATGGGTATCAAGCCTTTTGAAATATCAGGCACAAGGGTATGAATTGAAAGAAATTGCACAGATCTTCCAAAAGAGCGCATTGCTTCTTGTTGCAAAAGCATCCTCTGGAATCAAAACCCCGGCAGACCTTGCAGGCAAAAAAGTCGGCAACTGGTACGGCGGAAATGAATATGAAATTTTAGCGCTTCTCGAAAAATATAAGTTGAAAAACACATTGGTTCAACAGGATTACACCATGGATCAATTGGTCAGCGGAAGCATTGATGCTGCATCGGCAATGACGTATAACGAATATGGACTTCTTTTGGAAAGCGGAATTCCCGAATCCGACCTTGTCAAATTTGACATGAACGATGAAGGTGTAGCGATGATGGAAGACTGTCTGTTCGTTGATAACAACTGGGCAAAACAGAACAAAGATGTATTGGTTCGCTTTTTGAAAGCCGCCATCAAAGGATGGGCATATGCAAGTGCAAACCCTGAAGAAGCAGGCAAAATCGTTTCTGAAATCGGACAAAGTGTATCCGAAGCACATCAGGTTTATATGGCAAAAGAAGTTGCAAAATTGGTTGTTCCCGCAGGCTTTGATGCTGCCGAAATCGGAAAACTTGATGACAAATCACTTGGACTTACCCTTGACCTTGCAAAGAAATACGCTTCCTCCAGTGAAGTTGATTTGAAACCACTCAAACTTGCTGATGTCTATACAGATACTTATTGGAAAGCTGCAACCGGTAAATAAACAGTTTTAGAAAAAAATTGAAATGATCTCTGCCGCAACAAAAAAATGTTGCGGCAGAAATTTTTTTTGTTTTTGAAATTGATTTAAAAGCCATTTTGTGCTAATATAAATATACCAAACAAAATGAGTAGGAGTTTCTTATGTTTTTTGAATTAGTAAAGGCAATTATTCTTGGCATTGTAGAAGGTGTTACCGAATGGCTTCCGATCAGCAGTACGGGGCATATGATTCTGGCGGAACAATTTTTGAAATTTAATCAAAGCGCTGCATTTATGGAAATGTTCCGCGTTGTCATTCAACTTGGCGCAATTATGGCAGTGGTCGTCATATATTTTTGGAAGCTGTTTCCTTTTTCCTATGAGAAAAAAATTATTACGCTTGAAAAAAAGACGTTAATTATGTGGCTTAAAATTTTTGTCGCTTGCGTTCCCGCTGCTGTGATCGGGATTCTCTTCGACGATAAAATAGACGAGTTATTTTATAATTATCCCACTGTATCAATTGCGTTGATTGTCTACGGTATTTTGTTTATTATAATAGAAAACCGCAATAAAAATAGGATACCCAAAATAAAATCCATATCCGACATTACATATTCCACAGCGGCAATTGTTGGTATTTTTCAACTGCTTGCTGCAGTGATTCCGGGCACATCTCGTTCGGGTGCAACCATTCTTGGGGGTATTTTGATCGGTATGTCAAGAACCCTTGCAACAGAATTCACCTTTTTCCTTGCTGTACCCGTCATGTTCGGTGCAAGCTTTTTGAAGCTGTTAAAATTCGGAACTGATTTTTCCGGTACGGAAATAGCGGTTCTTGCTACTGGATTGATTGTTGCATTTTTCGTATCGGTCATTGCGATTAAATTCTTAACTGGTTATATCAAAAAGCACGATTTTAAAGTGTTTGGCTGGTATCGGATTGTACTCGGAATTGTTGTATTGCTATATTTTCTTGTGGTTCCGATGCTTGCAAAATAAGAGCAAAACATTTACAAGGATTCTTTTGTCATACACAAAATTATCCTTGTTTTTTACATCGAATTTTGTTATAATAGGTCTATTAGATGTCTCGGAGGAATAAAAATGGAAGAAAAATGTGCCATATTAGACTGTGGTGGACAATATACAAAAGTAATCGACAGAAAAGTACGCGAACTCGGTGTGAAGAGCGAAATCTTCCCGATTGGGGTTGATCATGAAAAGCTGAAAGGCTTTGGCGGGATTATCCTTTCCGGAGGTCCTGCAAGTGTTTGGGCAACCGGTGCGCCGGAATACGACGATAAAATCTTTGAAATGAATATTCCAATGCTCGGAATCTGTTATGGAATGCAGTTGATTAACGAAAAGTTCGGCGGAAAAGTAATCCCAAATTTAAAAACCGAATACGGACAAATCGAAATCAATACCGATGACACCTCTCCGCTGTTCGATACGCTTTCCGCAAAAGAAAAGGTGCTTATGAGCCATGGGGATGCGGTTGAAGTGCTCGCAACCGGTTTTAAGCGGATTGCAGATACCGATGGAGTCATCGCTGCTATTTATAACAGCGAAAAACGCATTGCCGCAGTACAGTTTCATCCGGAGGTTGAATTGACCGAAAACGGGCTTGTCATTTTAGAGAACTTTTTACGTAAAATCTGTACATTTAAAGATAATTATGCACTGGAAGACAGAGTGGAAATCGCCATACGTGCCATCAAAGAAAAGGTTGGGGATGGGAATGTGGTTGTGCTTGTTAGCGGTGGTGTTGATTCAGCTGTTTCAGCGGCACTTCTTGTCAAAGCACTTCCATCTGATCACGTATTTGCTATTCACATCGATCACGGCCTCATGCGGAAGAATGAAAGTGATTTGATTTGTGAAAACCTGAAAAAACAGGGCCTTGTCAATTTAGTCCGCGTTAATGCCGAAAAACAATTTTTTGAAGACAAAGCGGAAATTCGCGAGGGTGTGTTTGCAGGGCCGTTATCCGAAGAAAGCGATCCTGAAATCAAACGTCAAATCATCGGCAGAATTTTTATTGATGTCACACGGGAAGCAACGGGAAAATTGGGACTTGATTTTGATAAAACCTTTCTTGCACAAGGGACGCTTCGCCCCGATTTGATTGAAAGCGGGAATCCAGATGTCAGCTCCTATGCGAACAAAATCAAAACCCATCACAACGATGTCGATATTATCCGAAAAGCAAGAGATGCCGGCAGAATCATTGAAACAAATTGGGATTGGCACAAGGACGAGGTAAGGCAGGTTGCCCGTATGCTTGGACTTGATGAAGAAATCGCCTCTCGCCAACCATTCCCGGGTCCTGGACTTGGTGTACGTTTGATCTGTTGTGAAGATAAAATTACATTGGACAACAATCTCGTCGCTCAATTCGAGAATTATCAGAGAAAATACGGGTTTCAAGGTGCAATTGCCCCAATCAGAAGTGTCGGTGTGCAGGGCGATAACAGAAGTTACCGTAACCTTTCGATTTTATGGGGAGAGGGCATTGACTGTAATATGGACAATGCATTTGCATTGGCGAGAAACATTCCGAATAATTTGAATTTTATCAACCGCTGTGCGTATGTGCTTGATCGCAAGGAGGTCAAAGGACCGCTTGAAAACTGTGCGATGCATGTCACAAGCCATACGGCGGATTTGCTCCGTGAAGCGGATGCTATTGTTACAAAAAATATCATGAATCCAAAAATCAGCCAAGGGTTCGCTGTTCTTGTTCCAGTGTTCGAACGCACCTCAAAAGATCAGAAAGCAAACTATTCGGTTGCAATCCGCACGGTTGTCACAAGCGATTTTATGACAGCAAGACCGGCAATTCCGGGTGTTGATTTCTCACTTGACGGTTTGAAACAGGCCGTGAAGGAGATTAAAGCCTATTCGGATGAAATTGATCTTGTCATGTATGACCTCACCGGGAAGCCTCCAGCTACGGTGGAGTGGGAATGAAAAAATCTGAAACCTTATATATACTGGATATTTAAGGGTTTCAATTATGTTTTAAATTGTTTATATATTTTATTAAAGTCAGCCAAAAATTGCGATGAAAATAAAACAATCCGCTTGAACGCTAAGTTTCAAGCGGATTGTTTGTTGCGTATTGAAAGCCTTTTACTTCATTTTAAAATAACTATGTTTAATAGATTCGTTCCCAACATCTTTAATCGTTTTCGTGTCAAATAAATCAAGTGATTGAATAAATGGCACAAACCGTTTGAACCCAAAGTTGCGGACATCAAAATCCGAGAATTGTTTGGTTAACAGATTGCCTAAAATCCCGGAGAATATCCATCCATCATCATCCGAATATTCGTCCACTAAATTTTTTAAGAAGATTTTGATTAGCTTAATATCCTTGCCTGATGGAGATTCTTGGGCTAAAGAATCGATTTTGAGTTCCTTTTCATTATTCAAAGTGGATATATCGTGAACATTGGGCACTTTTATGACATCATTTGTTACTGTGTTGTTTTTATTTTTTCCTGCAATAGCAATCGGTTCCACCTTTGTTGCCACCTCGGATAATTCAGGTTTAATTGTTCTCCTTTTTTCTGTTTCGGAAAATAATAAGTCTAAATATAAAAATTTATTACAAGCCGAAATAAAGGAACGGGGGGTTTTACTCTCTCCCATCCCCAAAACGAATTTTTCCGATTCTCTTAATCGGGATGCCAAACGAGTAAAATCACTGTCCGATGAAATGATACAAAATCCATCCACATGGCTGTTGTAAAGCAAATCCATGGCATCGATGATTAAAGCGGAATCGGACGAATTTTTCCCTTTTGTATTGCTGTATTGTTGAATCGGTTGAATCGCATTATCCAGAATGCTGTTTTTCCAAGCGTTCATTTGAGAAGTTGTCCAATTTCCGTAGATGCGTTTGTAGATGACATTTCCCATACTGTTGGCTTCAAATAGGATAGTATCCACATATTTTCTGAAATGTTTTCGGCATCAATCAATACTGCTAATTTAAGCTCTTTTTCCATTATTTTTTCCTCCTCATATCAGTTTCAATTTCTTCATTGGTTCGTTTTTGCCGTAAGATATAACCATCAATTCCGATGCACTTATTATACCATTTATTTTATTTAAAAATATTACCTTAGTTTATTCCGGTTTCAAAAACTACATTCTTGCAAACAATGGTTTTGCATGATAGTTGAACTGCATGCTTTATGATAAATTATATCACGAATTGCTCTAAATGTGTCATCAATTATTGAATTTATTCGGTATGAATGCCCTACTGTTTTTACAACCTGTTTAAAAATCGCACGGAGCGCAATTTTTCTGCATTTAAATTGAAAAACCATTGACAAATTTAGACTATTATGATAGTCTGTAATCAGACGATAGTAATAGTCTGGAGGTTTCTATTATGGAAAGCGTGAAACTGTTTGACAGTGAATTGAAATTAATGGAGCTTATGTGGGAACACGAACCGATCAGTGCGAAAGAACTCAGCTTGCTTGCAAACAATCGAATCGGATGGAACAAAAATACAACCTATACCGTTCTCAAAAAACTGATTGAAAAAGGAGTAATCAAGCGTGATGAGCCGAATTTTATGTGTTCCTCACAGATAAAAAAAGAGGAGATACAAAAAGCAGAAACGGCATCATTGATTGAAAAATTATACTCCGGGTCTAAAAAAGCGTTCTTTGCTGCATTTTTAGAAAATGAGACGATAAGCAAAGAAGAACTTTCTGAGTTAAAAGCTTTGATTGACAAGAGGTGAGAAATATGCTTTCCGAACTATTCTATATCCTTGTCAACATGAGTATTATCGGTGGTTTGGTCAGTAGTATCCTTCTTTGTTTGCGAAGAGTGAAGAAAATTCCAAAGTCTTTTGTTTATCTAATGTGGGTAGTCCCTTTTATCCGACTGATTTTTCCTGTTGCAATGACAAATCAATATAGCCTTATGAATTTGGTTTCTAAATTTACAACGAAAACGGTCGTCGTGTATGAAACCACCAAATCTTTACCCCAACTTGCTTTTACAAACAGTGTTATGGCGGCAAAGGAGTATTTTCCAATTCGTTACAAGACGAATTTATTGGAAGGCGTCTTCCATGTAATATCTTTCGTTTGGATCATTGTTGCAACAGCGGCGATTTTCACCACGGTTCTGTTATATGTTTTTACAAAGGCGGAAATCAAAGAGGCTGTTTTATATAAAGACAACATATACCGTTCTAACCGGATTTCTTCCCCCGCATTATTTGGAATTTTCCACCCGAAGATTATCTTACCTTTTGGGTTGAACGAGACGGATTTAAACTATGTCATTTTGCATGAAAAAGCCCACGCTGTAAGGCATGATAATTTGTGGCGCTGTATTGCAGTTTTAATTTGTTGTGTTCACTGGTTTAATCCTGTCTGTTGGATTTCGTTGAAATATGTCTTTGAGGATATGGAACTGTCCTGCGATCATAAAGTCTTACAAAAATTGAACAGAGAAGAAGCCAAGGCATATGCATACGCTGTTTTGAATGTTGCTTCCCAAACAAATTTATTTGTTTCCGCTTTTGGTGGAGCTAAAACAAAAATCAGAATGGAAAACATTCTATCCTATCGGAAGCTTACCTTGTTTTCCTCAATTGCTTTTACCGCATTCGTGATAGCAATCATAATCGTTTTAACCACAAATGCCGCTTTATAAAGGGGGAAAATCGATGAAGTTCATCCTAATGTTGTTGTGCAGTCTATTGAATCTACCGCTTGGCGGGTGTTCACCACAGAATTCTGATGTACCAGTCAAAGAGAAACCGGAAACAATTGATGTTTCCCCCTTATATTCCGATGAAAAGAACTACGTGCAACCGGTGGGTGAAGTGCCGGAAAAATTTCAATCGGTTATTGAGCAGAATTTATTGCGGGACATTGCATTGTCCGATCATACTTTTTTTATCCGCAAAAATGATACTCCGACTTATACGATTGAAAAATACAATTTCAATTTTGAAAAAACAGCGATTTGCACCTATACTGTGAAAGAGAGTGATGCAAATTACAACATCGGGTCGGTGATCGGCACAGAAGATGGTGGTTTTTTCTTCTCGCTTCAATCATATTCCCACCAGAAGCCGGACGGATCGTGGATAGAAGGAAATACAAAGCTTGTGAAATGCAACGCGAAGGGAAATGCGGAGTGGGAATATACATCCAATGGAAACGAATGGAGTTCACCGCATCTTTATGAGAAAAACGGGTTTATTTATGCAATTTTTGATGTTGAAACTGGCACAAAGCAAACCGGAACCTATTCCGCAACCGATATTTCATTGATAAAGTTCGATCAAACCGGCAAAAAGGTTTTGGAAAAAACATATGGTGGCAGCGATTATGATAGTTTGAACGATTGTGAAGAAACAGACGACGGATTTGAGCTGCTTATATATACACAGTCGAACGATGGTGATTTTAGTGCCGATAAAGAGGGCGGCAGCAGTTGGGTAAAGGTGGGTGTCAATGAAACTTTAAACCTCGTTTCCATACAAAAAGCATCCTTTCAATCCCCCAAAATGGTCGGAATGGTAAACGGTAAAAAAGTGCATTTCTTATCGAATCAACTGACAATCAATGGGAAGAAAGTACAGTTTGCAGACGGAAGACCTACGGCCATAATCGATTATAACGAATTTTATCTCATCGTTTCCGACCATATAGTGGGACAACTTGAATATCAACCCCCCTATATCAGCAGTATCTGGAGTTATTCAGAGACCGTTTACGGTGCGTATGATCAAAACGGAAAACTGCTTTGGAAAGCAACGGCAGACGCAACCCCAAAAACATTTCTCGAATATAGCAAAAAGCAAGAACTTGAAAAAGCAAAACAAGATGGCTGTGTGGTGTTTGAAGAGTTGCATTTGACCTCGGGGAAGGATGCATGGTTGGATTTTGTCAACAAAACAGAAAAAGGCGAAGCAACAAGCATCCGAATTGCAAAGTACTATGCAGAGGGACCACAGATATTCTTTACCGATTTATCCTTTGACGGCGCAGTATATCAGGTTAAAACAACCGAGAAAAACAATGTTGATACCGAAGAATATCAGTATCTCAAGCATTATACCGGAAAACCAAGAGAAGGGGCAGCCTTTTCCGAATATGATTGTTACATTCTGGTGAACGACCAGAATGTGACCTATGAGGCGCTGGAAAAGTCCATGTTTAGCAGTAGTACAAAGGATTGGATTGTGCAAAACAGGGTTTACGTTGATCTAAAAAAATAGAACCTCTGTGGAAACCAAAAGAGGCTGTACTGACAACAATACATGTCAGTATAACCTCTTTTTAGCAAGTTAGTTCATTGTAACGTGTAAACGCAGATTTGTAAAAATGTCTTTTTTATCTTGAGAGCAGTCCCGCATCCAACACAAACTGGCTTCCTGTTATATAGCGGGCTTTGTCACTTGCCAGAAATGACAGTGCATTCACCTCATCCTGCGGTTCAAGCCATGGAACCGGTAGAAGATTTTCGGCAGAACGTTCGGCGATTTCTTTCGGCGTTGCGCCTTCCAGTGCCGCAAGCCCGTCGTTTATCGGCGTGTTCACATTGGTGGGGTGTATGGTCAAAACCCTGATATTGTACTGTGCCAGTTCGATCGCTTGCGATTTTGCAAGACCAACAAGCGCATATTTGGAAGCCGAGTAATGAGAGAGCCTGTTTAATCCACGAAGTTCCGCAATCGAAGAATTATAAATTATCACACCGCTTTTCTGCTTGATCAAATAGCGAATGATGTATTTCGCTGCGGGCTAGGCTCCTTTCAGATTGATGTCGATCATGGCAACCCATTGGCTTTCTTCAAGCTCGTGGGAAAACCCATATGCACTGATGCTAGCGTTTGCAAACAGAATGTCAATTGTTCCGAAGGCTTTGACAACAAAAGAAATTGATTTCTTGTTGAATACAAAACATATAAGAATGATATGATATAGCAAATTATAGCAAATTCATATTGCTTTATCAAGATGAATTTTTTGCAGATCATTTCTTTGATTTCAAAAAGAAGGGCTACATTGAAGCCAGTGGATCAATCGCCATTTATCAATATTGACAGCCGGGCGAGAATAGGGTATAATCAAGTCGGTAAGTGTGGAAAGACCATAGAAAAAGAAGAAATTTATCCTTTTCTAATCTTATTCTAATCTTCATCACAGCGGAATTAAAGTTTAAGTGGTTATAATGAAGCTATAAAATTTAGGAGGTTCATTATTATGGCTACAATGGAACAGGTTGAAAAATTAAGAGAAAAGGCAAATGTTACTTACGATGAAGCAAAAGCGGCGCTTGATGCTTCCAACGGGGACATCTTAGATGCGTTGATCCTTTTGGAACGTCAAGGAAAGGTGAATCCGCCCCAAAACGGAGGATATTACAACTCGAAGAACAGTGACGGCTCGGAAAAAGAAAGCGAATATCACAGCACGGAAAAGGATTCACAAAGCGGCGCTAAATTTTCCCAATTGGTCGGAAGATTTTTTAGATGGTGCGGTAAAATCATTGGAATCGGGAATGTAAACACGTTTGAAGTCAGCCGGAAAAACAGCGTCATTATATCAGTGCCCATTACCGTTTTGGTATTGCTTTTGCTGTTTGCGTTCTGGTTTGTCATTCCGCTTATTATCGTTGGGCTATTTCTTGGATGCCGATACATTTTCAGAGGTCCTGATATAGAAAAGACCGGCGTCAACCGTGTGATGGATTCTGCGGCGGATGCTGCTGAAAATTTGAAAAACGAAGTAAAAGGCAATCACGACCAAAAATAAAACAGTAAAAGGGTGAGCAAATGAACGGAAAAATTCTAATCATTGAAGATGAAGAGAAGCTTGCCAGATTTATAGAGATGGAACTCTCCTACGAGGGTTATCAGGTGGAAAAGGCGTATGACGGCAGAACAGGTCTTGAGCTTGCACAAAGCGGAGCATTTGATCTGATTGTACTCGATATCATGTTGCCGAATCTGAACGGTATGGAGGTGCTTCGGCGGGTTCGCAGAAGCTCCTCCATTCCCGTTATTATGCTGACGGCAAGGGATACCGTGGTGGACAAGGTGACCGGTCTTGACAGCGGTGCTGACGATTATATGACCAAGCCTTTTGAAATTGAAGAACTGCTTGCCCGCATTCGCAGGGCTTTGCGCAAACAGACATCTGGCACACCTTCCGGAAAAATTCTTTGCGCCGCCGGGCTGACATTGGATAGAGAGCGCCATGTGGCAATGGTGCGGGATATCCAGATTGACCTGACCAAAAGAGAATTCGATTTGCTTCAGTTTTTGCTTGAAAACAAGGGGATCGTCATTTCAAGAGATACACTGCTTGAAAAAGTTTGGGGATATGATTATGTGGGGGATACCAACGCGGTAGATGTATATATCCGCTATTTACGCTGCAAAATTGAAGAAGTTTTTAACATCAAATTGATTCATACAATTCGTGGTGTGGGGTATGTAATAAAAGATGAATGAAAATAAAAAAGTGCACTCTTCTATTGTATTTCAATTAAATTTATGGCATGTCACACAGGTGTTTTCCGCCTTTTTAGCGTTGAATATTATTCTGTTTGTCTTGCTTACCGCTTCGCTCTTTTATCATGCGGAAACAGAATTGTCACAGCGGGCAGCCCAATTGTCAAGCAATACAGAAGTGACAAAGGTTTCGCCAAACGGGTTTAAAATTCCAATCATGTTTAAATGGATCGCTCCTGAAAATACAAAGAATGCGTTTCGGCAGATTGTGCGCCCATCAAGCGAAAACCACTTTTGGAGAAAACTCTCCGGCACCAGATATAGACTTTGGATGCCGATAAAAAATAAAAATGAATATGCTGTCATCGATTATAAGATTGGTGAAACCTCAACGGAAATTCTAAAGCTGTTTATCATTCTGTTTATCTTTCAAGCACTATTTTTAATTGGAAGTATCGGAAAAGGTGCAAGAGCAATGCGGCGTGCGCTGAAACCGATTGCCGATTTAACGCGAACAGCACGCACAATCAATACAGCACAGCCGATTCGACCGGACACACAGTTGCGGGATTTAAAGGGAACAATTGACACCATCAACGCAAAGCATCTTGATACCCGCATCAAAATCAGCACCGAACAAAAGGAACTGAAAGATTTGACAAGCGCAATCAACGGAATGCTCGATCGGATCAATGAAGCATACCGATCTCAGGTGCGCTTTGTGTCCGATGCATCGCACGAGCTCCGTACACCGATTGCGGTGATACAGGGTTATGCGAATTTGCTCGACCGATGGGGGAAAAATGATAAAAAGGCACTGGATGAATCGATAGCGGCGATTAAAAGCGAAGCGGAAAGCATGAAAGAACTGGTGGAACAACTACTTTTCCTTGCCAGAGGGGATAACGACACCATGCAACTTTCTTTGGAAGACATCAATTTAAGTGAACTGGTGTCGGAAATCATGCGGGAAACCGTTATGATCGATTCCAACCATGTTTTTTCCTCTAAAACCGATCTTGCGGTTTATACGGAGGGGGACAGCCAGTTGATCAAACAGGCAATCCGAATTTTTGTAGATAACAGTATCAAGTATACCCCATACGATGGAGCAATCTCCGTTTCTACCACAAGAGAAGGAGATATGGCGAAAATTATCATTCAAGATGAAGGCATCGGCATTCCCGCAGAGGATTTGCCAAATGTATTTGATCGGTTTTTCCGTTCGGATGATTCCCGCGCAAGAAAGACAGGCGGAACAGGGCTTGGACTTGCAATTGCCAAATGGATTATAGACAGACATAAAGGCAGTGTCGAACTTTTAAGCCGAAAAGAAGTTGGGACACGAATCACCATATGCTTACTTGCCAAGAAAACGGAACTTATTGAAGAGAAGCAATAAAATTCCATTCTGTTCTTGACGGGAACGAAAGACAGAGATATAATAAGATAAAAAACGGGAGGCTTACTTATGAAAATTGGAATGGTTAGTTCCTGGCATGTTCATGCACCCGATTATGCGAAACAAATTCAAAGTCGTGATACCTGCAAAATTACCGCTATTTGGGACGAAATTCCCGAACGGGGGTTGAAGTGGGCGGCAGAGCTCGGTTGTACATATTATGAAGAGTACGATGCGTTTTTAAAAGCAGATACAGATGGAGTGGTTATCTGCAGCCCGACCAATCTGCACCCTGAATTGATGATAAAAGCAGCGCAGGCGAAAAAACATATTTTCACTGAAAAAGTGTTGTGTTTACAGCTTGAGGATGCAATGAAAATAAAAAAGGCAATCGAAGATAACGGCATTCTGTTTACCATTTCCTATCCTCAAAAATGTGTGCCTGCCATGATTCAGGCAAAGAAGATGGTAGAGGATGGTGAACTGGGGCAAATCACGTATGCACGGGTTAGAAATGTGCATAATGGTAGCATTGCCAATTGGCTCCCGGACCATTTTTACAACAAGGAGCAATGCGGAGGCGGCGCAATGGTTGATCTTGGAGCACATCCGATGTATCTGTTGCTATGGCTACTCGGAGAACCGAAAAAGGTTCAATCCACTTTTACAAACATAACAAATAGAGCCGTTGAGGACAATGCGGTCTCGGTGATTGAATTTAAAAACGGGGCAATCGGGGTATCTGAAACGGGATTTGTTTCGGTCTATAATCCGCTTACCGTTGAAATCAGTGGGACAAAAGGTTGCATTTTGATTCATGACGGTTTTTCCTATGCAACAGAAAAAACACAAGGGAAATGGACTTCTTGTACTGATTTGCCAGAACGACAGGAATCTCCGGTGTTACAGTGGATTGACAGTTTAGAAAGCGGAAAGTTTCCAGAACAATTCGGGATTGGGGAAGCCGTAAATTTAACAAAATTGATGGAAGCGGCGTATCAAGCTTCTCGTAGCGGAGAAAAAATTCTCCTTTAAAAAACAGGATGTGCTTCAAACGGCACATCCTGTTTTACGTTTCCCATCCTTCACGAAGCAATCTTTTTTGCAGGGTTTTTAAACTGCTTTTCCGCCTTTTATAATCGGGCAGAATTGATTCCACAATGTTCCAAAACTGTTTGCTGTGATTGTGCTCGATCATATGGGACAGCTCGTGCACGACAACATAATCAACCGCAGTTTCTTCGGCCATAATCAATTTATAACTAAAATTGATGCTGTTTTTTCCGCTGCAGGAACCCCATCTGGTTTTTGCGGAATTTATTTTAATTTTAATCGGCTTGCAGTTCATTGTTTCGGAAAACTCTTGTGCTTTTTGCACCAGAATGCGTTCAGCAAGCTTGCGATACACTTCAACTAACGTTTCTTTTGGGTTCTCACATTTGGCGTAACAATAGAAATAATCCCCGTGAAACCCCGCTCTTGCTTCCTCGATGAGATGAAGCGGATATTCTTTGCCCAAAAACAGAAGGTTGGTGTTCTCTGAAAATACAAGTGCGGTTTTTTGCTTTTGTTCCGCTTGCTTCTCCGATACCTTTTGTAGAATCCATGTTTCTTTTTGACGCACAAAAGCTTCGATATACGCAATAGGTGTATGGTTCGGACAACGAACTTCCACTGTTGCATCCGGTAAGATATAAATGCCGGCGGTTTTTCGTTTGGAGCGGATAATTTTATATTCAACCATGTAATTCTCTCTTTGCTTGTAATGTTTGTTTGCGATATGCGGATGGAGAAAGCCCGATTTTCTGTCGAAACACTTTTGAAAAGTACGCTTTATCGTAAAAGCCTAATGTATCGGAAACTTCTTCGACAGACAATTCGCTTCCACAAAGCAGCTGTTTTGCTTTTGACAGCTTAATATCTGTCTTATAAGCAATGGGGCTTTTCCCGGTATATTTTTGAAACAGTTTACGAAAACAAGTTTCGCTGACACAACACATTTTTGCAATATCCGAGATCGGCTTTTCGGTCATGGAATGCTCTTCAATGTATTGAATTCCCTTTTGAATCAACTGGTATTCGGGAGATATGTTGTCAGTTTTGCGGCATATTTTGCTGAACAATGTATATAAATTCGCTTTTAACACGAGATGGTCCGAAGCGGAATTTTTAAAAATATCGGCAGAATCGTAAAACAAATCATAAAAATTTCTGCCCGTATCGGAAAGTACAATACTGATGTCATCGGAAAACCGAATTTCCTCTTTACCAGCGTCCGAAGCTGTAAAATTGATCAGCAGAGAAGAACACATCGTTTGCTCGGTTATAAATTCCACTTCATATCTTGCTGATTTCGGCAAGTAAAGAATATCCCCGTATTGTGCGGAGTATATTTCACCGCCCGGAACAGTATAAACTGCCTTTTTGCAAAGGATAAGAGTTATGCCGTGGTTTGGACGCATGGTGGTAAGATAACTGTATTTTGCGTGATTATCCCAACGCTGAGCAAGTGCTAAAATTTGAGAAAATTGAAGGTCACAAGAATTGATAGATGCAAAAGGTATTGTTTTCATTTGATTCACTTCCTTTTTTATCATATCATTTTGCAAGATAAAATTCAAGAGGATGAAACCGAAAAATACAACTATTTTGTTGAAAATTGCCTTGTTCTTTGCATATATTTTTTTTATAATCAAAGAAAAAGGAGGGCTTTTCATGAGTTTTATCTCACTGCAAATGTATACAATGAGGGATTACACAAAGACAAAAGAGGCGTTATGCGATACGGTTGAAAAATTAAGGGAAATCGGTTTTCAATTTCTGCAGTATACCGTGCCCGGCTTCCTTTCCGCAAAGGAAGTTAAAAAGATTTTCGATGAAAATAAAATCAAAAACGATTCTGTTTTTTGTCCTGCATTTCAAATTGAAAACAACCAGAAGGAAATACTGTCGCAATGCGACCTGTTTGAAACAAAATATCTACGAATTGATTCGATTCCGAGGGATTTGATTTCGCCTGTTGGATTTAAGATGTATGCGCATTATTTGAACGAATTAAAACCGCTTTTCGCTTCGCAGAAAATAAAAATCTTATATCATTTTCATTCGTTTGAGTTTGTAAATTTTGAACAGGAAACAGGGTTAGACATTTTTTTACGGGAGACCGACCCCGAATTCATTGCCATTCAGCCCGATACACACTGGATTGCGGCGGGTGGAATCAATCCCGCTGATTTCATAACTGCACATAAGGACAGAATTGTTTTTATTCATGCAAAGGATTATGCAATCGGCCTTCGAGAACCGCTATTGGAATCAACTCCGGAACGATTTGCCGAAATTGGAAAAGGAAATTTGAATTGGGAAGCGATTCTCAAGGCAAGTGAAGGGGTAAAGCATCTTTTATATGTCATTGAGCAGGATAACTGTTATGGGAAAAATCCGTTTGACTGCGTAAAAACAAGTTTCGATCACTTAAAAAGCCTCGGCATAAAATAGGAGGATTTATGAAAATAGAACCGGTAAAAACTGCCGTTATTGGTTGTGGAATGATCAGTGACAGCTATTTTATAAATTTAAAAGAAAAGTTTTCGATTATTGATCTTGTCGGATGTTCCGATCTTGTAGAAAGCAAAGCAAAAGAGAAGGCAGAAAAGTATAACATCAGAATGATGACAAACGAGGAAATATTAAAGGATCCTGAAATTGAGATTGTTGTCAATCTGACATATGCATCCTCTCATTTTGAAGTAAACAAACAGGTGATGAATGCAGAAAAACATCTTTACTGCGAAAAAATGATGTGCGATGATATGGAACAGGCGTACATGTTAAGAAAAATCAAAGAAACGAAAGGGGTAAGGTTTGTTCCCGCACCCGACACTGTTCTTGGCGGGATGTTACAGAGCTGCAGGAAAGCCATTGACAGCGGAATGATCGGGGAACCTGTTTTTACGATTGTTAGTCTGTCGCGCGGATATCATATGATCAAAGAGGACAAGGAGGATGCAGCGAGAAAATATTCCGTCATGCAAAAAGGGGGAGGAATTCCATATGATATGGGCGGTTATTATTTACATGCACTGTTCAATATGTTCGGTCCTGTTGAAAAAGTATGCGGATTTTCAAAGACGAGAAATCAGAATAGACCATATCTAAACCCCCGCCACAGCAAATTTCAAGAGGACTTTATGGTCAGCACCCCAAACACCGTATGTGCCTCTCTTTCCTTCAAAAATGGGATGTACACTTCTTTCACAATGAGCTCCGACTGCTTCGGAGAAGACTACCTGTTTGAAATCCACGGCACAGAGGGGATTCTTTTTTGTGGTGATCCGAATTTGTTTGGCGATAAAATCGAGATCAAAAGACACAACTGTGAGAAAATGGAGTTTCCACTCACGCACCCATACCGCACCAACAGCCGAGGAATCGGCGTTGCGGATTTGGCGTGGGCAATCCGAACCAATCGCGAACAACGGCTTCCGTTTCTGTTTGGATATCATGCTCTTGAAGTAATCAACGCAATCAATGATTCCCAAAAGGACGGAACGACTAAAATTCTGACGACTGACTTTTCAATTCCAAATCCGATTGGTTCGCTTTATTATGATGGGACAAGCGAAGAGCGAAACCTGTATTTATACGATGAATGTTGAAGTAACAATTAATTTTACAAATTATCGACTATGATTGCATAAAAATTATTTGTTTTGCCCATCCTTTTTCTAAAGACAATGAAAATCCGCATTCCGACAGGATAGTTTCGGAATGCGGTATTTTAAATAGATATATAACGGTTCTTTTTACCAACTTTTATACGGTACATTTCTTTATCGGCTGCTGCGATGATTTGATCTGTTGTGCATTCGGATGTGGTATTGATTACAGTATGAACGCCGCAGCTGATGCTTAAATCCAACTGATGGGTTTCAAAAATAAACGGATACTTTTGAATCAAGAAATGAATCTGCCCTACAATTTCGTTTGCTGTGTCTGTATCGGTTTCGGAAAGGCAGACAAGAAATTCATCCCCGCCAAGCCGTGCCGCCCAAAAACGTTCCTCTGATAATATTTCTTTGAGAATGATTGAGAATTCTCTCAGCATGTAATCCCCTGCGGAATGTCCGTAAAAATCGTTGATATGTTTAAACCCATCAAAATCGATATAAATAACCGAAAGCGGTTTGTTCTTTGCAAAAGATGCCAAAAGATCGCCAGGAAGCTTTTCGTTGACATACCGTCTGTTAAAAAGCCCGGTCAATTCATCCTTGATGATCGATTGCCGCATAAAATCAATGGAGGAAAGCACTCTGTCCTCTTCTTCATTGGAACCAATGAAGATGCTGTTGGTGCCTTCTTTGATCAATTCGATGACATATCTTGTTCCTTCCACCTCAACCGGAAGAGCAATAATAAGATAAGCAATGCCGGGTTTATATTCAATTTTGAAAAAACAATCGTCTTCGTTATATGCTCTCATTGAAATACAATTCTCACAAACACGCTGTTGTTCCCAAAAGTTATAACAATAAACATTGGGATTGTTTAAGATATTTCCCTCGGTTTGAAGTACTTTCTTTGAAATGGGGTCAACTATCCGCATAAAGTTATACATTTTATGAAAGGTCTTAAGTCTTTCGCTTATTATGTCCATATCGCGCATAAGTGGTTCTCCAATCGATAAGTGTGATTCTGCTATTGCCTCTGTTCATTTGAACGGGAACGAAAATCATATCCCGCCGGATTTTGAAAAATTCTCAATTCAAACACACCGACAACCGCAAGAATATGGTCGAAGATGTCTGCTTGAATCGCTTCAAACTTCACCCAATCCGTCTCTTTGGCAAAGGCATATAGTTCCAGTGGAAGACCGTTTTCACAAGGAGGGAGCTGCCTTACATTCTGCGCCATGTCTTCATGTATATTTGGGTTGCTTTTGATATAATTCATGATATAGGCACGAAAAGTTCCGATGTTGGTCAGCTGTCTTCCGTTAATTAAATAATTCGGGTCTATCTTATTCACGGAATTATATCGGGAAATTTCTTTCTCTTTTGTTTTGATATAGTCTTCGAGATACTTGATTTTTTTAATTTTCGAGTAATTCGGGCGTGCAGAATTTAATGCTGTCCATATCGATATAAATAGAACGTTTGATTCGGCGTCCACCCGCATCTTTCATGCCACGCCAGTTTTTAAAGGAATCGGAAACAAGTGCATATGCCGGGATGGTAACAATTGTTTTGTCGAAGTTCTGCACTTTTACCGTATTTAATGAAATGTCGACGATATCGCCATCCGCTCCATATTTTGGCATTTCAATCCAGTCACCGATGCGCAGCATATCGTTGGAGGTCAGTTGAATTCCCGCAACAAGACCTAAAATGGAATCTTTGAAAACAAGAGAAAAAATTGCAGTGAATGCTCCAATTCCACTCAACAATAACAACGGGCTTTTATCGATCATCGTGGAGATGAGAATAATCCCAATGATGATAAAGAGGATGATTTTTAAGACCTGAAGAATTCCTTTCATCGGTCTTACCCTTGAAATATCGAATGTACGGTAGATGTCGTCAATTGCGTGAATCATTGCATTGATTGTAATTGCAATCATAATCAACAGATAAAAAGAGGCAATCTTTTCAACAGGACTTTGATATTTTTCAAAAAATACAGCAGAAGAATATAACAGGATGCCCGGTATAAAATCCGCTATTTTTTGAAAGACTCTTCTTTCTAAAAGAATATTGTCCCATTTGAACTTACGTTTGGCAGTATGGCTTGTAAAGATTATTAGGATTGTTTTGCGTGCCACAGCTGTCAGAATGACGCACAGCAAAAGAACCGAAAAAATCAATATCATCAACGAGAAATTGGTCGCTAATTTAACGCTTAACCCATTTGAAATCAATAAGTCTTTTATCCAGGTCATGACAACTGCCTCCTTTTTCTCTAAAACGTTTCTTTCGGTTAGTATGATTCAAAAAATCAAAAATATCATACACGTATTCTGCAAAAATGCAGTACTTGTTTTTTAATTATATCACACAAAGAAACTTTGTACAATGACACGGAAGGTTAACGATTGGTCGAAATAATTTTTGCATAGCCTTGGGCTTTGGAAAAGATTAATGCTTTTTTCTTGAAATTACAAGAACGGCAAGTGCATAAAACACAGCTGCTGTTCCGAGCAGAACTGCAATACTGAACAAGGGGGTGACTGTGAAATTCTTCAATCGAAAGGTTACCCCCAACATTTCTCGAAAATCGTTTGAAACCCCGGATGGAACATCTTGAAAAGACTTTTTCATCGCTGATTCCATCATGACTTGCCGGAAAAGCAGTGCTGAATCTGACGGAGGGAAAAATTTTATAACATACTGTGCCGCTTCGGGAAGACCACCGATTGGAACATAGATGCCGGTTAGAAATCCGATCAATGTACCGATAATCGTACTTGCGGTGCCGAATGCGTTTGTGCTTTTGAAAAAAGAGACCAATAAAAATATCATCGCATTATTGGAAAAGGTGGAAAGAAGGATTAATGCAACTACTTTTAAAAACTGCATTCCGGAAAGAATGCTTCCGCCGTTAATCACAATATAATACTCGACCAAAATCAAAGCGAGGATGCTCATGATAACCCCGACAAGAAAAGCACTGAACACATAACCCGCTGCAAAAGTACTGCGTTTTACGGGGGAAGAATAAAAATCCTTCGTAATATTCTTCGATCGATCTTCAATCATAATGCCGAATGCGCCGAGTGTTGCTGTGACAGAGGTTACGGCAAGAAGTCCTGCCGCAATCCAGCTGTCGACCAAAAACCGTGCGTCTGGTATGGCAGGAAAATTCTTTACTAAGGTATCACCCAAAAAGAATGCGTACAAACCGATGATGATAAAAACCGAAAGCAGTGAAAAAAACACGGCGCTTTTATCCTTGAAAAACACTTTGAGATTTCGCTTTGCAAATCCGATCATTCCCGTATCTCCTTCCCTGTGATTTCAATGAATGCGTCATCCATTGTTCCATTTAATACTTCAAATCCTGCAATATCTGCCTTACACAGTTCGATAATGTGCAAGGAATCGAGCGTTGTTTCAAGTTTAACCGTTAGTATGTTTTGTACTCTTTTGTATGCAACATTAGCATCTTCCAAAATAAAACAAACACGTTCAGTATCTTTACAAACAAGCTTTAATTTATCGCTTGCGTATTGCTCTTTTAACTGTGTCGGAGTTCCTTTGGCAACAATTTCACCGTTGTCAATCACGATTACATAATCCGCTTCTGCCGCTTCTTCCATGTAGTGTGTGGTTAAAAAAACGGTCATACCTGAATTTTGTTGAAGCGATTGAATGGTCTGCCATATATTTTTTCGGGTCTGCGGATCAAGTCCGGTTGTCGGTTCATCTAAAAACAGTATTTTTGGGGTGTGGATTAAAGCTCTTGCAATGTCACATCTTCTGCGCTGTCCCCCCGAAAGTTTGCCATAAGGGCGTTTTAACAGGTCGCCGATTCCTGTGAATTCGGCCGTTTTTTTGATGGCTTTCTGAAGATTTTCTCCCTTTAAACCGTAGAATCCGCCTCTTGTTTTCAGATTATCATAAATGGTGAGGAGGGGATCAAGCAACCCTTCCTGAAAAACGGCACCAATGACAGAACGAATTTTATCATCGTCTTTTCCGAGTGTGTGCCCGTCTACTGTTACAATTCCACCATCAGGTTTTAAAAATGTACAGATCATATCGATGGTTGTTGATTTTCCCGCACCGTTTGGACCGAGAAAAGCAAACAATTTTCCCTGTTCCACATAAAAATCAATCTCTTTCACTGCTTTTACGTTGCCATAGGATTTGCTTAAATGATCTACCTCAATTATTTTGTTCATAACAATGTCCTTTCCAATGGAATAGTACTACACATTATCTTACTAAAAGCTGGAAAAAGATTCAACATAAATTTATGAATAATGAAACAACAAAAAAGGAGCCGACTTAAATGAATCGGTTCCTTTTTCTTGCGATGATTTAAATTATGATATTGCTTTGCGCTTACTTGTATCAACAATTCGTGTAATGATTGCAGCCACTTCACAGCGCTTGATGTTGCTTTCCGGATTGAAATGGTATTCTGCATCTACTCCGGTAAGAATTCCGGCATTATAGAAGCTAAGAATTGCTTTTTGATATTCGGAAGATTCCTCTACATCGGGAATCGAAGTAAAGTTGTTGATCTTTTTAAAATAAGATTCCGGCAATGCGTTAGCAAACAACTGGCACATCTGTGCTCTTGTAACAGGTTGATCAAAATCAAAGGAAGTTTTGTTTGCAATGATTCTTTTATCGACAGCGGCAGTTACATAAGCATCATACCAAAGACCGTCCTGTGTAGCTGAATAATTACCTTTTGTTCCCGTATCAATGTCGTTCAGTCTGACTGCAAGTGTGATTGCTTCGGCAACTGTCATTTCTCCGTCGGGGTCGAAAAGCCCATTTCCTTTTCCATTGATCAGACCGAGAATATAAGCGGAGGCTACCTCACTGTAATACCAATCCTGCATACGAATGTCGGTGAACGTACTCTCTGTAAATTGATTGACCGGGGCAAATTTAATTCCTTCGCGTTTATATACGAGACTATTTAAAATGGGTTGCAGTTTTTCATAGAAGAGGTTCGCAATGTTTGCCATACCGGTATCGCCGGGATGCATTGCAACACCGGAATTTGCAAATAAGCTGCCAGCTTTGTTTTCTGCAGTGTTGAGGGTAGCAAGGTCAGCACAAGGAAATCCTGCTTTTGCGGCGGCTGCTTTTGCTCCAGCAACTTTGGCCGTTCCACCCCAGAAACCTGTGGAAAGAATCACCTGCATATCTGGATTGATCTTTAAAAATCCGTCAATCATCTGGGTTAGGGCATCCTCATATTGTGAGGCGGTAAGCCCTGCAGCACTGACATTTTCTCCAATTTGCAAAATTAAAACGTCGGGCTTGATTTTTCGTACCTGACTGAAAATATTTGTCTCGAACAACTCCGAATAATCGTGATTATCCTCGGCAACAATGCTTTTTTCGGTTGAGGCGATACCCAATTTGTTCCAACTGATTTCGCCAAACTGGGTGCCGACATGAGCATCCTTCAACAAATGGAAATAGTCTTTATCCTCTGCGGAAGCTGCCATGCCATAATTGCCATACCAACCAAGGTCGGCGCTTTGACCGTGATTTAAAATGGAATTGCCGATCACAACAATGGTAATCGGTTTTACGATTTCTTTGAAAACAAGATTATCTACATAGAATGTAATCGGGCTTGTTGTTTACGGGATTTGAATAAAAACTGAGCTTTGCGGCATGGAACGTATTCCCTGTGAAGGCATCTTCTCCGATGGTGTCTTTGCTGACGGAATAATTTCCGGAATAATGCAACCAACCGCTTTTTGTTCCGCCGTTTACCTTTCCGATTATATGACTGATTTTGCCGATTCCTTTGGAATCGGCAAACATCATATCACTATTGACATCCACTTTATCAATTTCGGCTCCGCTTTCTGTTTCACCGATAATTTTGATGTCAAATTCTAATTGATATGTTTTATCAAGCTCCAACGGGATATCAGTTAAATAAGTTGCATTTGCGTAGTTTGACTGCTGAATTACCTTCAATGCCTTGTTTCCGTCTTCACTGACCAATGAAACCTTGGCGTTCTTGTAATAGGAACCGAAAAGACTTTGCAATTCAGTATCGTTTTGCAAATTTTCAAAATTGCCATTTGCAATAAAATTGGTCTCTTCTGCAAAAGCACTGAAACACATTGCAAACAGAATGGCAAATAGGATGGTAAACATTCCTGTTGATAAAAATTTCTTCATAAAAACACTCCTAAATTTAAGATTTGAGTTCGCTTTTTTTAACAATTCATTTTATTATAATCTGATTGTTTGGTTAAGTCAAGTTGAATGCACTGTAAAAATTAAAATTATGAAGAAAATTACGGAAACCACTTGCAACATCGTACCATGCAGTGTATAATCTAAAAAAACGATTGGAAGTGACTTTATTGAAAAAAGTAATTTTACTCGGAGATTCAATTCGACAGTATTATCAAGAGGAAGCAATTAAAAATTTAGGCAGTGAATACACTGTATGGCAACCGGGGGAGAACTGCCGTTTTGCAAGATTTACATTAAATAGCCTGCGGTTTTGGCTTCCAGAATGTCCAAACCCGGACATCATTCATTGGAACAATGGGTTGTGGGATACTGCACAAATATATGAAGAGGATGGAAGCTTCACCCCAATTGAGGAATATATCAGCGATATGAAAAAAATTCTGCGGGAGTTGAAAAAAACAGGGGCAAAAGTAATCTTCGCTACAATTACACCTGTCAATCCAAAAAAAGAACTTGATCCGAAGTCAAAGAATGTCAACAGTAGAATTGCCGAATACAACCGTCGGATCACAGAGGTGATGAAAGTCGAAGGGGTCCCCGTGAACGACTTATACAGCCTTGTTTATCCAAATATTGAATCGTATATCTGCGAGGATTATGTACATCTGACGCAGGCGGGCAAAGAAGCGTGTGGAAAAGCCGTAGCAGATGCGATTAAACATGTCAGTGAATGAGCCACTTTCAAATCGGATGGTTCATAAATAGGAGTGAGATAGTATGAAGAAATTTCAAAAAGATGCAAGAGTTTGTTTTATCGGCGATAGTATTACCGCAAACGGCACTTGGATTGCGCATATCTTTGATTATTATAGAAAGAACTGCCCCGAAATGCGGGTTAAACTGTTTAACACGGGAATTTCAGGGGGGTATGCTGTCTGTGCACTCAAACATCTTAGAAAGAATACTTTGGTATATGAACCGACAGCAGCGGTGATTATGCTTGGTATGAATGACATTAACCAAGGTTTTTACGGGAGAGAAGAAACACCGGAAATTATTGAAGGCAAACGATGTTCCATTGAAAGCTATCAGGCTAAAATGAAAGAACTTGCCGACATATTATACGGGAAAGGGATAACACTTACGTTTTGTACCCCCACTCCATATGACGGAATCAGTGAAGTTGAGATCAAAAACAACGGCGTTATGCCAGTTCTGGAAGAATGTGCGGAATTTGTGAAAAAACTCGCAAAAGAATATCAAGCGGATGTCGTTGATTTTAATTCGAAAATAAAAGAACTTATTGCGAATACACAGCAGAATAAAAAAAGTCCAATCAATCGGTCCTGACCGTATCCATCCGACCAATGACATTGGTCATAGTGTGTTGGCGAGAATTTTTCTGCGTTCACAAGGATTTGATGATGTGGAAGAACCAACGCCGGAAAGCATTCTTTCGGGTAGCGTCATTCTTCACAAAAGTGAAAAAAATCAAAAACGCCATAAAACCGAAACGATTCTGCGCAACATATGGAATACAGAATGGATTCTTTTAAACTCGATTTATGAGAAAAGCGATGAGGAAAAAATAAGAGTTTGCAAAGAAATATCCACAAACCAACAGTGATGTTCCGGCGTGGTATTACAGCATGGCACCCGATTATATCAAATACAAGAAAAATCAAAAAGAGCTGATACAAGAGGTTATAGAAAAAACAGATAGGATGTATCAATAAAAAGATGGCTTTCAACCGCATGTTGCGTTTGGAAGCCATGATTGTTTTTGTGGAACGAATTTAAATCTTTTGAACTGCATGTCTTACTGGGTATGCAATCAAGGTTGCAAAAACAATTTTTGCCGCATCTCCGGGTAAGAATGGAAGAACTGCTGCACCGAGTGCAGGAAGAAGATTCAAATGATTCTGATACATCAGCCATACCGTACCAAAGGAATAACAAAGAATTGTTCCCAATATCATCCCGATTGCATAACAATAGATTTTATTTTCAAATAAATCCGCAACAAGACCTGTTAAGAATCCGCAGAACAAAAAGCCAATGATAAATCCACCCGTGGGGCCAGTTATTTTTTCAAAGCCACCATGAAATCCTGAAAATACAGGAAGTCCAATTGCACCGAGTGCGATATAAATCACAACCGAAAGAGCACCTTTTTTTGCACCGAGCACGGCACAGCAGATATAGATTGCGAACGTACCAAGTGTAATGGGCACAGGCGAAAAGGCGATTGGAAAGGCAATTGGCGCAAAGATACAGAGAATGGCCGCCGCGAGGGAGATCAATACCATACTTCGGATTTTACTTTTTGTCTGCGTCATTGTTTTTGTTCCTCCTAAGAAATTCCACTGATATAGTTCACTTTATGATTGTAATCAAATGAAACATAACCGTTGGGGTAAATCCATTGATCTGTATAAAAAGTATATGGAGTGCCGAGATAATTGACAACATCAAGTTCGGTAGAACCGATTTCGATTTTCTTTGCATTTTGCTTTTTTACACCGATGGAAATGGGGAAATTTACGCTATCATACATGGAATATCCCTTTACAACACCATTTTGAATGGTAAGGGAATTGCCGTGATAAAAATAGAGATCACCAATTATATTATCAGGTTGTCCCAAGATATCGTAAACTTTATCAATGCTGTCATTGATTGTAAGATATCTCTTTGCTGGTGCCGGACTTTTGGTTGCGCTAACCGGTGTTTCCGGTTGCGGTTGCGGTTGCACAGGAACAGTATTCTCAGCGGGTTGCTTTGCCTGTGTAGGCGTGGTGTTTGTTTTTACAGACGTTGCACCGGAAACTTTGCTTTGAGCAGCTGAGGCTTTATCAGCTGCTATTTTGGCGGCGTTTTCCTTTAACTCTTTGTTGTATGCCAACACACTTTTGTAAAAAACACTTTGATAGGAGAGGCTTTTAATAAGGTTATGTTCTAATGAGTTTTCTTTGTCGGATTTATTTGTGTGTGGTGGTTCAACCGCGGTACTTTTTACTGTTTTGGTTGCGGTAACCGAGTTTTTATCCACAGGATGAAACTTGATTTCTTTGCGGCTGTCGCGGTATACATAGATGGCGAAAATGCATAACAGAAGAATTATAAGGATTGAAGCAGCTGTTAAAATATGATTTTTATTGTACTTTAACATTTTCTCTTGACCTGTATGCTTCCCCTAATTCCAGTTGCACATGTCCACTGGAATATTCGCCTTTGTCGCAGGTGAAAAAGACACGATCGATTTCAGGGAAGTTTTCAAACATTGTTTCGGTGATGGAATCAAGTACAGCCGCTTCTCCAGCGGAACCGAGCCCCGTTACGGGCGATCCGCCACTTTTAAAATCAATGGTAAGCCCTCTTGTTTGTGCGTCGTTTGATATGTAATTGTAATCAATTTTTAATTTAGTGAGGTCTGAAATTCTATCGATAATATGGCTTAACATGAATTCGGAATCCCCTTGAAAGGTTTCCGGTTTTGTTATTTTTTTGTTTTGTTCAACATCATAATAAATGATGGTATATTTTTGAATTGGTTCTGCGTTTTTTGAACTGTCCTGCACTGTCTGCGTTTCGTTTCCGGTTTTTTTAACGGAATCGGCTTTTGATTTTGTGCAGGAAGTAAAACCGATGGAAGATATAAAAACAGTGAATAATAGGAGCATGACAATTTTAGTTCTCATTTATGAACCCCTCTTCTCAATTGATTGCGTGTATATTATAATATTGTGGGGAAAATACTTCTACACATTTTTTGTAAACTTTGCATGTATGAAAACACTTTACCTTTTTTAGAAATTGTGATACTATCATAACAGTATGGTTTTTCAAAAAAAAGTGTGTTGATTCGGAGGGAACGATCATGAAAACAAATCGTATATTTTTAATTGTACTTGACAGTTTTGGCATTGGTGAACTTCCCGATGCGGCAGAATTCGGCGATACCGGCAGCAACACACTGCTTTCTGTATCGCAGTCGAGCGAATTTCGTGTGCCGGAGCTTGAGGCGCTTGGGCTGTTCCATATTGACGGTGTTTGCACACAAAAAGAAAAGGGCACACCAATGGCATCATTTGCCCGTATGGCGGAACAATCAAAAGGCAAAGATACCACAATCGGGCATTGGGAAATATCGGGAATTGTTACGGAAAATCCACTCCCTGTCTATCCCAATGGATTTCCAAAATCGGTGATAGACGAATTCGAACAAAAGACGGGAAAAAAGACGATTTGTAACAAACCGTATTCCGGTACCAAAGTGATTTTAGAATATGGAAAAGAACAGATAGAGACAGGCGCATTGATTGTATATACATCTGCGGACAGTGTTTTTCAAATTGCGGCGCATGAAGAAATAGTTCCAGTGGAACAATTATATCAATATTGTGAAACGGCACGCGCAATGCTCACGGGAGAAAATGCGGTTGGACGGGTGATTGCAAGACCTTTCACAGGGGAATATCCGAATTTTACTCGCACACAGAACAGACGGGATTTTTCGTTGGAACCGATTGGCACAACAGTTCTTGATTGTTTGAAGGAAGCAGGATTGGATGTGCTTTCTGTGGGTAAGATTTGGGACATATTTACCGGAAAAGGCATTACCAAACGCTATGTTGCACATAACAATGCCGAGGGAATGGCAGCGGTGTTTGAAGCACAAAAGTCAGAGTTTCACGGCTTGTGTTTTATCAATCTTGTGGATTTTGATATGCTTTACGGACACAGGAACGATGTGGATGGATATGCAAGGGCGTTGCATGAATTTGACGAACAACTAAAACTCTTTTTGAAAAATATGAGAAGTGACGATGTGTTAATCATTACCGCAGATCATGGCTGTGATCCGGCAACCGAAAGCACCGATCATTCAAGGGAATATATCCCGATGTTGATTTATGGCGAAACCGTCAAACACGGTGTAAATTTGAAAACAAGGGATTGTTTCTGCGATATTGCAGCGACCATTGCGGATGTATTTGAAATTGATCGATTTGCCGAAAAAATAAATGGGACAAGCTTTTGGAGCGAGGTTCATAAAGAAATAGAGGACAACATATGAAGATCATGGAGCTCATCGACAAAGCAATCTCCGCGAGAGAAGCCGCGTATTGTCCCTATTCCGGCTTTGCGGTCGGTGCATGTCTTGTGACAAAAAACGGAACTTTTATTACCGGCTGCAATATTGAAAACACCTCTTATTCACCGACTGTTTGTGCCGAACGGGTGGCATTTTTCAAAGCGGTTTCCAGTGGAGAAAGGGAATTTCAAGCGATCGCAATTGTCGGCGGAATGGTTGCCGAAGCATTGACATTTTGTTCTCCGTGTGGCGTGTGTCGTCAGGTCATGAGCGAATTCTGTGAGAGCGATTTTCAGATTATTCTTGCAAAATCAAGAGAGGATTACACTGTTTATACGCTAAATGACTTATTGCCGTTGGCATTTCATAAAGATTAATTACGGAGGTTACAATGTTAATAACCGATATCATTGCGAAAAAAAGAGACGGGTTGGAACTAAAAGAAGCGGAAATTGAGTTTTTCGTTCAGAATTACACAAACGGCATTGTTGCCGATTATCAAGCAAGTGCGCTATTAATGGCAATATTTATCCGTGGTATGACAAAGCGGGAAACAGCGGCACTTACGCTTTCAATGGCGAATTCCGGGGAAAGAATCAACCTTGACAGCATTTCGGGAATTAAAGTAGACAAGCATTCAACAGGAGGGGTGGGTGACAAAACAACCCTGATCGCCGCTCCGATGGCGGCCGCTTTGGGTGTGAAAGTTGCTAAAATGTCAGGTCGTGGACTCGGTCATACCGGAGGAACTGTCGATAAGTTGGAATCGATTCCGAATTTTTGTACGAAAATTGAAATTGAAAAGCTGATTGAGATTGTAAACAAAATTGGAATTTGTGTGACAGGGCAAACTGGGAATCTTGCCCCTGCCGATAAAAAGATTTATGCGCTTCGGGATGTCACTGCCACGGTGAATAGTATTCCGCTGATCGCTTCAAGCGTAATGAGTAAAAAAATAGCGGCCGGAGCAGACTGCATTTTATTGGATGTCAAAATGGGAAGCGGTGCTTTTGTAAAAACAGAGGAAGATGCGGTTTCCTTGGCGAAAGAAATGGTTGCAATCGGAGAAAATGTCGGGAAAAAGACGGTGGCTTTGATTACGAACATGGATGTTCCGCTCGGAAACAACATCGGCAATACACTTGAGATCATCGAAGCAATTGAAACGTTACAGGGGAAAGGTCCTCGTGATTTAACCGAACTCTGTGTTGTTCTCTGTGCGAATATGCTCGAACTTTCCCAAAAAGGTTCTTATGAGGAGTGTGTCAAACTCGCCCGCAATACCATTGAAGACAAAAGTGCCTATTATAAACTGATTGAAATGGTGGCAGCACAGGGTGGGGATACTGATGTTATTTATGACACAACAAAATTGAAAAATGCAAAATTTGAATATCAGGTGAAGGCACAAACAGATGGGTTTCTTTCTCACACCGATACCGAAGAGATTGGAATGGCATCCCTTCTTCTCGGCGCGGGACGAATAAAAAAGGAAGATGCCATCGATTACAGCGCAGGGATCGTCTTGAAAAAGAAGTACGGAGATACGGTGAAAAAAGGTGAAACACTTGCCCTTTTGTATTCGGACGATGAGAAATTGTTCGAAGCTTCGGCAGAAAGGCTTATAGCAGGAACCGAGATTTCAAGTGAGAAACCAGAAGAACAGAAATTGATTTACAGTAAAATTACGAAAGAAGATTTTTAACAAATAGATCAAACTCATGAAAGAAACATTTGAAAAAGCGGTATTACCCACTGAAAAACATCTCGGTTGGAGTAAACCGGCAGTTGCCATTGCGTTCGCGTACTATAAAAAATCGGTAACAATTTCAAAAATTAGGGGGCATAAATATGAATCGCAACATTTTTACTTGTCAAAAAACTGGAACGAATCAAATTATTCTTTCCGCTGATTGTGCAGACCTTGCACACAGTTATTATACCGCCAACAGCTGGGCGGATGGAGAACACCTTGTGCTTTCCCGCATGGAAAATAGAAAGCATTCTATGGCATGTAGACTGTTTCTTGTGGATATTACGACTGGTGAAGAGAGGTTTTTGACCGAAAAAGCTTTTTGGAGTAAATCTGTCGTGCAGGACTCTTTTGTGTATCATCTCACCGAACACGAGATTTTGCGTACCGGACTTGCTGATGGGAAAACAGAGCTTTTGTGGTCGGGGGATTTTCGCTATCGTTTAGACGGTCCACCAAGCCTCACTGCGGATGGTCACTATCTCAGTCTCTATTGGGAACTTGCAGATAAAAGTACTTCCATCAATCGCTTTGACATTCAGACAGGCAGGATGGAAGAAGTTTACCATACTTGTTTTCATTATCCGTTTGAGATTGCAAATCACTGTATGTTGAACCCGCAAAACCCAAACCTTATGTTTTTCAGCCATGAGGGGAACTGCAACTACATCACAAATCGGCTTTGGCTCGCCGATTGCGAAAAACATACCGCCTACAATCTATTCAAACAACGGCTGAACCAAGAGGGTGGAAACGGAGAACCCTCGGGGCATGAGATGTGGGCACCCGATGGCAAAGGCGTTTATTTCATTAAGTATATTACCACCACCATTCCACCGAAAGGGGTCATGTATTTCGATCTTGCAAAAAATGAAGCGAAAAGCATTGCATCAAAATATGAATACTGGCATGCGGCGGCGGCTCCCGACAGTGTTCGGGTTTGCGCCGATACGCAAATCAACGGTGACACCAGCGAAGTTGTATATATTGACCCGCAAAATGGTGTGGAGAAAATCGTTGCACTGGCAAAGACCGATTGGGCGCACCCATGCCATCCCCACCCGCAGTTTTCCCCCGATGGACGATATATTTGTTATACGGCTTTGGGTGAGAATGAAAAAACGGTTGTCGGGATTGTGGAAGCAAAATAAAATCGGAATGTAGCGTTAGATTTTTGAGAATGATGATACGTACGGAAAGTCTGCATAAGGATAAATGTTTGGCTTTTTTACAGTGGTGAAGTTACGGTGCTACAAAGACTTTCTCAAAAATCGTTCATAATGATTGTATGTAAAATATGACTTTGCGACATAGTAAACGAATGAAAATAAGCGAAAACACGAGATTTAGAGACTAAATTCTATATTTTTTTAAAAAAGTTCAAAAAACTATTGACAAATGATTTTAATGTGGTATAATAGCCATTGTCACAAAAAAGAAATTTAACGGAGGATTGGAACAATATGTCTACTTTTATGGCAAAAAAGGAAGAAATCGTTCGCAACTGGTACATCATCGATGCGGCTAATACGCCCCTCGGCAAGACTGCTGTAAAAGCTGCCGATATTCTTCGCGGAAAACACAGACCTGAATTCACCCCCCATGTTGATTGCGGTGAGTTTGTAATAGTAATCAACGCTGCAAAAGCCGTTCTTACAGGCCGCAAGCTTGATCAAAAAGTTTACTACGTGCATTCCGGATATGTCGGCGGATTAAAAGCAACAAAATATCGCGACATGATGGAGAAGAATCCAGAAAAAGCAATTATGCTCGCAGTAAGGGGAATGCTCCCGAAAACAGCATCGGCGACAAGAGCCTTACCAGATTGAAGGTTTATGCCGGTTCCGAACATGACAACGAGGCTCAAAAGCCAGTTGTAATTGAATAATTGAGAAGGGAGTACAACTGATATGTATACAAGCGCAAAACCGTATTTTTACGGAACAGGCAGAAGAAAAAGTTCTGTTGCCCGTGTCCGCATTTTGCCCGGTACAGGCAATATCACAATCAATGGCAGAGATATCGATGATTATTTCGGTCTTGAAACATTAAAACTTATCGTTCGTCAGCCCTTCGAAGCGACCAAGACAATTGGCACTTTTGATATCATTTCCACAGTCAAAGGCGGAGGTGTTTCCGGTCAAGCCGGTGCAATTCGTCACGGCGTGGCAAGAGCGCTTCTTCAGGCAGACACCGCAACATACAGACCAGTATTAAAGAAAGCAGGCTTCTTAACCCGTGACCCTCGTATGAAGGAAAGAAAGAAGTACGGCTTAAAGGCTGCACGTCGTGCATCCCAGTTCTCGAAGAGATAAATATTCCCCTATGGGAATGTCAAACACCCCCGAAAGTTTCGCTTTCGGGGGTGTTTTTTGGTGTTCAAACTTTATATCATTCTATCAATAAAAAGAAAAGTTAATTGAATCACGCTACTCATTCGATAAATTAGCATTTGATTTATTTACAATATAATAGTAATATATAAAAAAACGAATGATATAGAGGGTTGAACAATGAAAACGGATAATATCGCATACACTGATAAATATATAGAAAAATTCAATGAGAGTTGTTTTATATTTGATTCCAAGTATTTTATAAAAGGTGAAAGAAAAGAGCTGTCCGAAAAGTATTATATAATCACTAAAATATATAACAACAATTCTGATGGAGGGTATAAACACGCTAGTATAACTGATATATTCGAACGTTCCGGAAAGTTGATATATGATTTTAAGAATATTGATAATGAGGGGGAATTTTGCACCTTAATCTCACATAAAAATGGGAATGAGTATGTGCTATTTAGAAGAGATTTGTATGGGCATAGTGTTTTAAACTTATCTACAATGGAAGATTATCACTATTTTCCGCGAGAGTCTTTTGAAGGACAAGAAACCTTTATCTGGACTGATGTTCATTATAATAAACTCAATAATATTTTGGCAGTAGGAGGTTGTATTTGGGCACATATGTACGATATAATGCTTATGAATTTAGAAAATCCGATGATATATAATGCAAAACAAGTTTCTGCTTATGAAAAATTGAATGCTGATGCTGATGAAACCAAATATGGTGATTTTGATTTTTTTGCGTGGGAGAAGGAATCGCTTGTTTTAGAATGTGAAGATATGGCAACTGAAGAGCGCACCAAAATAACAATTGAGGAAAAGGAATATCTTATGTGGATTAAATAATGGATTACAACTATTGAAAGCTATCATTTTAATTGCTCTTATAAAAGATAAATTGCAGTTCAAAAAATGATAAATACTAAGCAATAAATAACCCCGAAAGCTACGTGCTTTCGGGGTTTACGTTTACAGTTATCTTTCAATCAAGTGAATCAGGACGTAATACGCAGGAATTCACACACAACTATATGAGTTCAACCGACTTTTGGCTGGATTTTCATTAATATATAATATACAGAGATCCCTGACAGTAAAATCACCACAATATCAATAGGCGCATATGGAATCTGACCTATTGGCTCAAATAATAATCCACTACCAAACTTGAAAAGTTTACCACCCATTAAAACAAGCTCACCCACATACATCACAAATGTAGTCAATGTTGCAACAATTGCAGGGATAATTAGTGATAAAATCTTGCGTTTGCCATAAAGGATGCACCCTGCAAATATTCCAGCGGTAATACCAAAAATCATAAAAAATACTATCATTAGCAGTGCGGATCGTGGCGAAACATTGATAGTTCCAGTTCTGAAAAATGCAGTAAAACATGCTAAAATACAAAGTCCGATAAAAACAACAAGAGATATATTTTACGATCGATTTTCGTTAGCTCCTTGTTTTATATTTATAAGATTGAAACGGATAAAACTTTGGTTAAATTTTCTTCAACTCTACAACACTCCAAGAATGTTTCTCAAGACACATGATAAGCACACCATCTTCAAAGTCAGCAAACTTCTTTTCCTGTGGAACAACGCGATAAGGGTCGACCTCGGTGTTTACTGCTTTCGGGTTGTCGTGGTTGAAAACAATGCTTTTTGCCACTTTATAATTTCGAAACTGACGAAGGTCGCAAGTGATTTCAATATCCTCTTTTAAATCTTTATTTAGAAGAAACAGCGTCAATTTTTTATTCTCTTCATCCTGTACAATTGCACATTGGACGGTCGGGACATCGGTGAAATTTTTCGAATCATACAGTGGAGCTTTTACGATGCTTTTCAACACTGTTCCACGCCCAAGGTTACTTGTGTGAAAGAATGGATAGAAAATTGTCTGCCGCCAAGCACCGGTGTCGGATGTTATGATCGGCGCAATGACATTGACAAGTTGTGCAAGGCAGGCGATTTTTACTCGGTCAGCATGATTTAGGAGAGAAATTAACATACCACCCACAAGAAGAGCATCTTCAAAGGTGTAAACATCCTCCAATTGATGAGGGGCTTTCGACCATTTATCAATTTTTTCGCCATTGGAATGATACCAGACATTCCATTCATCAAAGGAAAGGTTGATTTGTTTTTTGCTTCTTTTCTTCGCTTTCATATAATCGCAAATTGTGATGACCGATTCAATGAATGCGTCGAATTGTAGGGTGTTTGCCAAAAAGTCGGCTGTATCATCCACATAATTGCTGTAATAGGAATGTAGTGAGATGTATTCAACGTTTTCATAACAATGCTCTAAGACGGTTGTTTCCCACTGTACAAATGTGTCCATCAGCATATGTGAGCTTCCACAGACGACAAGTTCAATGGCAGGGTCAACCCATTTCATGACTTTGGCGGATTCGCATGCAAGTTTTGCGTATTCCTCGGCGGTTTTGTGTCCGATCTGCCAACTTCCGTCCATTTCATTGCCAAGACACCATAATTTAATGTTGTGGGGCTCTGAATATCCGTGCTTTTTTCGCAGGTCACTGTAAAAGCTACCGCTTTCGTGATTGCAATATTCCACGATGTCCTTTGCTTCATTTACGCCCTTCGTTCCTAAATTGATCGCCATCATTGGCTGTGTGCCGACTTTTTTTGCCCAATCTGTAAATTCATTCAAGCCGAATTGGTTGTCTTCGGTGGCGCCCCAAGCAAGTTCAAGCCGCTGCGGTCGGGTGGAGTTGTCTCCGATACCATCCTCCCAGTTGTAACCCGATACGAAATTTCCCCCGGGATAACGGACAATCGGCACATTCAACTCCTTTATCAATTCCGCTGTATCGTTGCGGAAGCCATCCTTATCGGAAAACGGAGAATCGGGTTGATAGATTCCACCATAAACAGCTCTGCCAAGGTGTTCGAGGAAGGAACCGAAGATCCTTTTGTCCACTTCTCCAATTATAAAGTTTTTATCTGTTATAATGATCGCTTTTTTCATATAGTGCCCTCACCTTCTTTCCATTTTACCTGATTATACTTCATTTACTTTTACAAGACAATGATTTATAATAGGAATTATACTGATATATTATTCTGTTGAGGTGATTTTATGAAAATCAATTGGGTTGGCTTAAATTTCAAACACGACAAGACTTTTTACGTCAGTCGTCCATCCGGTTCCGGCGATTACGTGGTTATCTTTGTGAAAACGAGGACGATTTTTGAATTTGTATCGGAGGTAACCATAGCGGAGCCCAATTCGGTGATTGTATTCGACAAAGGTTATAAACAGCACTATTATTCGGCGGAGGATGCGCTTGTCAATGATTTTATCCATTTTGACATCAGCGGAAAAATGGAGGCACCTATTTTAAGTGGGATTCTTTTCAACAAACCGGTGCAGGTATTAGAGCCGGAGGTAATCGGTTCCCTTATTCAGCATATCGCCAATGAAAACAGTTCCAATTCCCCCCATAAGACGACAACGATTGATTTTCTTTTTGGTGCACTCATCAATAAAATCAAAGATCAATATACCATACGAAACGAAAATATCGAGGGAATGAACGCATTGCGTGGAGAAATTTATTCTAATCCACATATAAATTGGAGTATTCCACAGATGGCATTAAAATGCCATCTCAGTAAAACATATTTTCAGGCGGTCTATAAAAAGACCTTCGGAGTAACCTGCATGACCGACGTCATAAGCGCACGATGTCTGCTTGCAAAGCGTCTTCTGCTTGATACCAATTATAAAGTATATCAAGTAGCGGAATTGTGCGGTTATAATAATCCAGTGCATTTTATGCGACAATTCAAAGAGAAAAATGGGGTAACCCCGTATGAATATCGGATGGAACAGATCGACATCAAACAGACATATTCTTGAATAATACAGTATCAAATAATAAAACGGCAGAGGAAATCGGATCATAAAAAGAGAATCCTATTTCCTCTGCCGTTTTTATCTGTTACAATCGGTAGGTGTGATCCAGTGGTCCCGCACCTGCCCCCAAATCAAGCATCGCCCGTAAAGCACCTGACAGATATTCCTTTGCATTCTGAATGCTTTCATCGAGCGTTTTCCCATCCGCAAGGTTACAGGCTATGGCGGAAGACAAGGTGCAACCTGTGCCGTGGGTGTTTGAATTGTGGATGCGTTCCGAGCGATACCAATGATATTGTCCGTTTTCAAACAGCAAATCAATGGCATCGTTGACAAGATGTCCGCCCTTTACAAGCACTGCGCCACCTAAATGTTCCGCAATTTTTGCGGCGGCTTTTTTCATGTCCTCTTCATCGTTGATTTTAAATCCGCAGAGCACTTCCGCTTCTGGGATATTCGGAGTGATTACTGTTCCAAGCGGTAGGAGCACCTTGATTAGGGTTTCCATTGCATCTTCACAGATTAACTTGCTTCCGCTTGTTGCGACCATGACGGGGTCCACAACGATGTTTGTGGCATTGTATTGTTTTAATTTGTGAGCAATCACTTCAATGATATCCGAGTTTGACACCATACCGATTTTTACAGCATCGGGGAAAATATCTTTAAAGATACAATCAAGTTGGTTTGCAACAAATTCGGGAGTTGCCTCAAGGATGCCGTACACTCCGGTAGTGTTTTGAGCGGTGAGAGCAGTGATCGCGCTCATGGCATACATTTTGTGTGCAGTGACGGTTTTGATATCAGCCTGGATTCCTGCACCGCCACTGCAATCCGATCCTGCAATTGTCAAAATTTTTTTTATCATTTTCTGCTTTCCTTTCTCGTCATTTCTTTCGAGAGCTCTAACAATGTTCTACATTCATTTGTGATGTCTTGACTTGCGAAAATCGCAGAAACAACGGAAACACCATCAATTCCGGTATCTTTTAGCTGCAAAATATTCTTCTTGTCGATTCCCCCGATTGCAACCACCGGAATTTTTACGCTGTTACAGATTGCTTTTACCGTATCATGCGAAACAGTGTCGGCATCTTTTTTTGTGGAGGTAGAAAACACTGCACCAACGCCCAGATAATCAGCACCGCTTTGTTCGGCAAGCATTGCTTGTTCAACCGTTTGCGCTGAAACGCCCAAAATTATGTTATTGCCGATCAATTTTCTGACATCAGTTGCTTTCATATCTTGTTGACCGACATGAATCCCGTCTGCACCGCATTTGATTGCAAGTTCGACATTGTCGTTGATGATAAACGGAACATGGTAGGTGTTGCAAAGCACTTTGAATGCGAGTGCTTCGGCAAGAAATGCATCGTCGTCCAATTCTTTTTCCCGAAGCTGAAGGCAGGTGATTCCGCCATCCAATGCTTCTTTTACCTGTTCCGAAAGCGTTTTATTTCCTATCCAAGCGCGATCGGTTACAGCATAAAGCAACATGGCTTTTTTATCGCACTTCATAGTTTGCACCGCTTTTTAATGTGTCGCCATCAAGGTTATATATTTCATCAATAATATAGTTTCGCAGAGTAGAATTACCGTCGTCTTTTGTAAGTCTTGCAAAGGCACGTTCTCCGCATAGCCCCATTGCACAGATAGAAGCTACGGTTGCTTCAAGCGGTTGGTTGGGGTTTGCAACGAGGAATGCCGCTGTCATTGCCGTTAACATACAGCCTGTACCTGTGATTCTGCTCATCATCGGATGCCCGTTTCTGATTGCATAAGCTTTGTCCGCAGTCGCCACAATATCAATCGCACCTGTGATTGCAATGACTGTTCCTGTTTGTTTTGCAAACTGTTTGGCGAAAACAATGACACGATCCAATGTGTCTTCCGTAACGATATCCGCAACATCGGCATCCACGCCCTTTGTTGTGCCTGCACCGAGAGCGAGTGTTTTTATTTCGGAAATGTTACCTCGAATTGCAGTAAAGCTTAATTCTCGAATGAGTTTATCGGCTGTTTCGGTGCGGAGTTTGGAAGCACCTGCACCGACGGGGTCCAATATTACCGGGTGATTCAGTTCATTTGATCGTTTGCCTGCCGCAAACATAGATGGAATGGTGTTCTGATTGAGTGTTCCGATGTTGATATTTAATCCGCCACAGACGGAGGTAATTTCCTCAGCTTCCCCGAAATCATCCGCCATAATGGGGGATGCTCCGCAAGCAAGAAGAATATTTGCACAGTCGTTGACAGTGACATAGTTTGTGATGTTGTGAATTAATGGTGCTTTTTCTCTTACGTTTTCAAGTAGACTCTTTAGCATTTCTCTTTCCTCCAAACATTTTATTGATGACGAGACAAATGATTGCGGTGATCACCATAACCGGCAGCGTGTTTCCGACAGGGGTGTCAATCTGCATGAAAATACGGTATAAAATGAAACCGAAAAGCCAGAGAATTAAATTTGATAAATTAAAATTTTGAGAGGTGTTATCCTTTTTCAATAGAAAGAAATCGGTAATCAAAATTGCAATCATTGGGGCAAACACAGAGCCGATAAAATAAAGAAAACTTTCAAACTGTGTGACAGGCGTGAAAATGGCTAAGAACGGTTCCGATTATTGTAATCAAAACAGCCATCTGCTTTCTTTTAATCTTTTTGAAATGCTCTCGCAGCTAACTCCGGCAGAATAGGCATCGAGAAATGTTGTTGTGACCGTCGAAAAAACAACGATGAAAATAGCGGCAATTCCAAGCCCTGCCTTTGCCATAATTGTGGCAATATCACTTTGCCCTGTGAAAATAGCAGCGCCCATGCCAATCACATACATCCATGAACTGACGAAAAAGTAGACCAACGCACTTGTTGCTGTTGCAAGACGAGGCTTTTTTGCAGTTCTGGTATAATCGGAGATTAAAGGAAGCCAAGAAATTGGCATTACTGCGGATAATTCAACTGCAGCACCAAAACTGATTGTTCCTTCTATGGAGGAAGATGAAGCTCCTTTGAAAATCACTTTACACAGAATGATTGCAAGAATAAATAACAAACCCATCGCAATCATATTGATTTTACTTAAGTTTTTAAAACCAACTAAAATCCATATGATGATAAGCGCACCGATGATAATACTCCAAAACCAATTGCCAATTGGGGCAACCGAATTTGCAGCAAACGCACTGCTGACAATCATAACTGCTGTCCAGCCAACGAGCTGTATTACATTCAAGGAAGAGAATAGAAGCGAGCCTTTTTGCCCAAAAGAAATTTTGACGGTTTCCATTGCACTTTTTTCGGTTAATCCGCCGATTAACCCTGCAAAATAGAGCAGGAGGCAACCGATGATATGACCAAAAATAATAGCGAATATCCCTTTTCCAATTCCGAGCGGTGCAATGAGTGTCCCGGTTAAAATTTCAGCGATGGAAACGGCTGCACCAAACCAAATAAGTCCGTTTTTTGCAGCAAACGCACTGCTGACAATCATAACTGCTGTCCAGCCAACGAGCTGTATTACATTCAAGGAAGAGAATAGAAGCGAGCCT
>Ga0183099_1000261_pt1 | contig 43440 bp, 38 predicted proteins | sample Biomet1_FD_127788 | JGI IMG/M metagenome (GOLD analysis project Ga0183099, IMG submission 127788) | Microbial communities from bioreactor (seeded with anoxic lake sediment) at LBNL, California, USA - Biofuel metagenome 1 | ecosystem: Engineered > Bioreactor > Anaerobic > Unclassified ... | reverse complement strand
TACAGTGTAACGCAGGAAGTTTATTGCTGACAAGTTGCTCCTCAGCAGAGCTTGTTTCCTCTTCAACTCCCTGATTACAAAGCTAATAAAAAGTATAATAAATATTAATAATACTCTTGTTATTTGGATTACAACATAGAAGATATAAAGTATAATAGAGATAGAAGCACATTCTATTATACTAATGGCTTTGATCTTAGACTGGATTTTCATATTTCTTTTGTGAATGGAAATAATGAAAGAAATATTTATGGCGGAAATTCAAATAAAATATCATATAGTGCAATTTTATTTCACTGAAGAAAGCTTACTTTGTAAATGCAAAACAAAACCGGTTTAGATTGCATTTGAATAAATTTTATTATTAATTTTGTAAAACATTAGAATTATGAAATCATTAGAAAATGTTACAGGTTTACAAGAAATGAGTTTGCAAGAAATAAATGAGGTTAATGGTGGAACAATTCAAGAGCAAGAAGCTGATGCTTATGTCTTTGACCATGCTATTGTCCCTGCTGCAAAATATGTTTATGGATTTATTAGAGGCTTTTTATCAATATAAATTATGGAAACTTACTTGAACGGTTCATTGATTGAATTAACAATTGATGAACAAATAAATTGCTATGCTGGTGATGCATACCAACTTGGATTAGAACATGGACGCCAATTTAGAAAAGCACTTGAAAATGTACTTCTATTTTTACCCTTCTTAAAAATTTAGATTTAGTAATTATTTAGAGCGTTGTCTTATTTTCATAAGATAACGCCCTATTTATTTTCATTCTTGCAATCACATTACTAATAACACTTACATACCAACTATTAAAATAATATTTTACTTCATATTTTTGTTATATGAAAGAACTATTGTCATTAAAAGAATACTTAAAAAATCCATATTATACGATTTTAAACACGAGACCTAGTAAATACAGTTTTATATTTCTTTACGGTTTATATATTATTGGTGCAATTATTTCAATTATAATAATCAATATATACAATAATATTTTTAATATTGAGAAAGAATTAAACCAATTTATATTTTTTAAAAATGAAACACTTTTAATTTTATTATATATAGGTATTATTGCTCCTATAATAGAAGAAATTCAATTTCGCTTACTACTAAAGCCTTCCAAAAATAACATTAAAATATTTTACATAGTTACATTATTTATGCTATCTATATTCCTTTATTTCAAAGTAAAAACTGGCATCATATTTAATTGTATACTTATAATATTTACTGGTATCACATTGCTTATTACAAAATACAATTCTTGTATATACATACAAAAACATTTTTATATTTTTTTTTATATCTCAGTTGTATCATTCGGATTTTTACACATTTTCAGCTTTAAGGGCGAATTACTTTATTTAATAATTGGATTACCATTATTGACTGCTCCTCAATTATTAGCAGGTTCCATTTTAGGATATATCCGAATGAATTATGGATTTATATATGGAGTTTTATTTCATATTATTATCAATTTATTAATTTCATCATTCTATTTATAAAAAATAAAGGTTATCAGGAAGGTCTAAAAATGAAATAAAAACATGAAAAAGAAACTCTTTTTACTATCTGTGGATACACAAATATCCATGCACAATCAATTACCATATCAGGTTTAATAACTAATGCAGAGAAAGGAACAAAAGCATCTAATATCAGCGTTTTTACCAAACGTCCCAAAATTGGAACAATTTCCGACAGCAAAGGATATTTCAGAATCAGTCTCCCCTCTTCCTGTACAAACAATTATCTGTACTTTACCGGAGTGGGCTTTCAGAAAGACAGTGTACTTATTTCAGGTAGTACATCGGTAAATATAAAGATGCTGCCCAAAACATATACGCTAAAAGAGATTTATATTATGCCGGACAGTACGCTGCTTACTCTTTTGCGAAAGGCATATCTTAGAATACCCGAAAACTATCCCACAAAGCCATCATTAAATACAGGCTTTTACAGAGAAAGTGTGCAAGACAAAAAATACCAGCAAGTATATCTTGCCGAAGCAATGCTCTCTATCTACAAAGATTCTTATAGCAAAAAAAGTGCAGAACCAGGAGAGGTAGAGATTCTGAAATCAAGAAAGAAAGAGCTCAGCAACAGTGGCCTTCTATATTATGGCGGACCATTTATTCCTATAAATTGTGATGTCGTTTTGCAACGAAAAGATTACATTAATCCTCAGCATTTCAAAGCATACAAATATAAATTCAACGGCATAAAGGAATCTGAAGGACAGGAATTTTATGATATTTCTTATGCCAGCGCAAAAAGTGATTCAACGGTGTTCAAAGGAAGAACGCTAATAGATAAACAAAGCTTGGCTTATGTTTATTTTGAGAAAGATCTTGAGAATTACCACACTACAAACCTTAGAATTAAAGGAATTGAGTTACATTCTAAAACAATCTATGAAAAGCAGAATGGAAAATATTACCTTAAGCAGTTCGGAGATAATGTTACCGAAAAAAAATTATCAAACGGGAAATATATTTATTCTACTATTGATTATATAACCACTGATGTAAAATTAGACTCTGTTAAACCTATACCTTTTGAAAGGAGGCTAGGATACTTTGAACCGTTTATGCAAAAGACAGAAAATTACAATAAAAAAGGTTGGACAGACTATAATGAGCTAAACAATGCATTACCTCAAAAGAGTGAGCTCCAATTTTCAACGTCAACTGCAGAAGAAATTTTCAATACGAAAAGTCCTAAGAAGTTAGTATTTACAAACCAGTTACTAAAGATTCTGCTGAAACTAAACTTCGAGTATGGTTTGTCGTTCAACACCGTAAGCCTCAACAGCAACAATTATAGTTTTATCTTTAATCCAGGAGGTGGATTGCAACCGCTTACTATTAATAAGCAACAGCCTTCCACAAAAGAAACAGTCGTTATTCAAAGTCTGATAGGATATCGTCTGAATAAAAATCTTAGTCTCTTTATGAAAGGAACAGATGATTACTTTAACAGTGACATTTCATCGGACGAACATTATTATGGCATTCAATTCAGAAAGAACTTAAAAAGTACCGGTCGCCCACTATTCTTTGAACCTTCTATTGCTTACTGCTCAAAAGATTATTTCGTAAACCTGGGAACATACAGCAATCCTTCCGCATTTCATTTTGGAGGAGAAAAGATTGATGCAAAGAAAATAGCATTTGCTTATGGATTACAACAAAAAACAATCGCCCCACAAATTGCTTTTTCTAAAAGAATCAATCGATTTGCCAGTTTAAAGCTGTTTGGGACTTATAACATACCTCTTGACACGAAGAAAGCATTCAGAATAAAAGAGAAAAGCGAATTCTTTCTTTCCAGAAAGACTGCTACTACAAGCTTCGGGAACAATCAGTCTATAATTAATAACAGCGAACAAAATATTTGGAATTCATTGAAAATAAATCGCTTTCAGATGGGATTTACAATCACTTTACTGTAATTTAGCAAATAAAATAATAAAAAAATGTACGAACAAGATTATATATTGAGATTGATTGAGAAATTCTTCAGTGAATTAAACAATTTCATACATGGAAAGCCTTTGGAGAGCAATCAGGAACAGGAGAATCGTCTAAGCAATCTATATAATTCTTATCTGCAAGCAGAACCATCATTCTTCTACACCAGTGATGTAAAAACTATATTTACTTTTCTAAGTGAAAGATGCAATGAACAGGATTTACCTTTACAAATAGAAATCTTGTCCGAATTGCTATACCAAGACGGATTACTTAAGGAAGACAAAACACTAAAAGCTTCTATGTTTGAGAAAGCACTGTTTTTCTTTACTTATCTAGAAGAAATAAGTGAAACATATTCTATGGAAAGAGAAGAGAAGATATCCTTTATCAGAAAAGAACTTGAAACAAAGAATATGGGCTAAAATTTAAATTGTTAGCGACGCATTCAATACAGTAAATATACAAGCCAGCTAGGACTTCTCAAAGTCCTTCATCTTTCCCCAAATCAAAGCTTAATCATTCTTCTATACACCCGGATGTACAGACCTCCTACACCCGGATCTACCCTAAAGGTACACCCGGGTGGACACTCTTATTACACCGGGGTGGAGATACACACTTCCGAGCTATTTTCCTGTATAACAAGAACTTGTTTTGAAATAATAATGCCAGAAAAACAAAAGCGCTAGATTACCAGATCACTGCTAGATCAATTTGGGCTGATCTAGCGGCTATATTCTACTCATTTACAATCCATTAAATGGATACTGCTAGATCGCTAGATTATTTTCCTGTTTCTTATTTTTCTGAGAGAAAATCAGGGGGATAAGATTGCTTGTAGTATGGCAATATATAAAAAATTAACAGACCGTTTTAAGTTAAAAACAACCTGTTGAAAACTTCCTGAAATATTTTTCTTAAAAAAAGTGGGGAATTGTGGAGAAATGTGTAATTTTACATTCTGAAACTATATAGTATACTTAATGGATCGATTTTTGGGCAATATTGAAGCCAAAGCAGATGTAAAAGGTCGCCTTTTTATCCCTGCTTTGTTCAGGAAACAGCTACAGGCTGCCTCTGAAGAAAGGCTGATTATGCGCAAAGACATCTTTCAGGACTGTTTGGTTCTTTACCCCGAAAGCGTTTGGAATGAAGAACTTAACGAATTACGCGGACGCCTCAACAAATGGAATCCAACCCACCAACAAGTATTCAGACAATTTGTCTCCGATGTGGAAATCATTACACCGGATAGTAACGGGCGGATACTTATTCCAAAACGTTATATGCAAATGGCTGGCATCACTACAGATGTTAGGTTTATTGGTGTGGACAATACCATTGAAATATGGGCGAAAGCAAAAGCGGATCAACCGTTTATGGATCCCGAAGAGTTCAGTCGGGAACTTGAAAAAGTAATGAACAACAAAGTAATTAACGAATAACAACCACCAACAACAGAATGAACGAAGAAATAACATACCATGTGCCGGTGCTCCTGAAAGAGAGTGTAGACGGGATGAACATCCAGCCCGGAGGGACGTATGTGGACGTAACCTTTGGCGGTGGCGGACATTCGAAAGAAATCTTAAGCCGACTGGATAAGAATGGCAAGCTGCTGGGATTTGACCAGGACGAGGATGCGGAAAAAAACATTGTAAACGATGACCGTTTCATTTTTGTACGAAGCAACTTCCGTTACCTGCATAATTTCCTGCGTTATCATAACATTGAAGGTGTAGATTCCATCCTGGCCGACCTTGGTGTTTCTTCTCACCATTTTGATGATAGCGAGCGGGGATTTTCTTTCCGCTTTGACGGCAAGCTGGATATGCGAATGAACAAGCGTGCCGGGATTACTGCCGCCGAAATGGTAAATACGTATGATGAAGAGCGACTGGCTAATATTTTTTATCTGTACGGTGAATTGAAAAACAGTCGCAAACTGGCTTCCGTCATAGTGAAAGCACGTGCCGAAAAACAGATTGAGACAATTGACGATTTCCTATCGGTAATCAAATATCTTTTTGGAAGAGAAAGAGAGAAGAAAGAACTAGCCAAGGTATTTCAGGCTTTACGTATTGAAGTAAATCAGGAGATGGAAGCATTGAAAGAGATGCTTATGGCGGCTACCGAGGCTTTAAAACCGGGAGGCAGATTGGTGGTTATCACTTATCATTCTCTGGAAGACCGGATGGTGAAAAATATAATGAAGACTGGCAACGTGGAAGGCAAACAGGATCAGGATTTCTTTGGGAATCTGAATACCCCTTTTAAACTGGTTAACAACAAAGTAATTGTGCCCGACGAAAACGAGATTGCACGTAATCCACGCTCTAGAAGTGCGAAGCTCAGAATTGCAGAAAAGAAATAGGACTTATGAACGAAAACGAAGAAATTAAAACAGAACAGACTCGGGAGAAGAGCAGCCAAAAGGATGCTCAGGCTAATGGTATGTCTCTTAAAAGTATTCTGGGAGGAGATATTCTGGCCAACGACTTTTTCCGTCGCCAGACTAAATTGATGATTCTCATCATGGTTTTTGTTATTTTCTATATCAGCAACCGTTATTCCTGTCAGCAACAACTCATCGAGATTGACCGTTTGGAGCAGCAACTCACAGATATAAAATATGATGCACTGACACGCTCTTCCGAATTAATGGAGAAAAGCCGGCAATCAAGAATTGAAGAATATATATCTACTCAGGAAAGTGATCTGCAAACAGCCACTAATCCTCCATATTTAATAAAGGAATAAATCATGTCTGTTGATAAAAAAAGCATAATGACCCGTTACTTCTTCATCATATTACTGATGGGGCTGGTAGGTGTTGCTATCGTTGTAAAGGCCGGCATTGTTATGTTTGCCGAAAGGCAGTACTGGAAAGATGTAGCAGAACGTTTTGTAAAAGAGAATGTTATAGTACATCCCAGTCGAGGAAATATTATTTCCGCAGATGGAAGGCTGATGGCCAGCAGTTTGCCGGAATATAAAATTTATATGGACTTTAAAGCCGGAGGAGAAGAAAAAGACAGCCTGCTGCGTGACAGCATGAAAGTTATCTGTCAGGGGCTCCATAAAATATTTCCTGAGATGTCCGCTGCCCAATTCAAGGCTCATATACAGAAAGGAAGAAAGAAAGGCAGCAGAAGTTATCTGATTTATCCCAATCGTATTTCTTATATTCAATATAAAGAGGTAAAAAGATTGCCAATCTTTAATATGAGTAAATACAAAGGTGGTTTTCATGAACTTGTTTTCAATCAGAGAAAAAAACCTTTTGGCTCATTGGCTACCCGCACATTGGGAGATGTCTTTGCCGACACTGCTCAAGGTGCTAAAAACGGACTTGAACTTGCTTTTGATACTATTCTGAAAGGTAAGAATGGAATTACCCACCGACAGAAGGTGATGAATAAATACCTGAACATAACAGATGTTGCACCCTTGGACGGACTGGATCTTGTAACCACTATTGATGTAGGAATGCAGGATATTGCTGAAAAAGCGTTGATTGATAAGCTGAAAGAGCTTGATGCAAATGTAGGTGTTGCCGTATTGATGGAGGTTGCAACTGGTGAGGTAAAAGCCGTTGTAAACATGACTAAATGTAAGGACGGCAATTATAGGGAAATAAGAAACAATGCTGTTTCGGACATGATGGAACCGGGTTCTACATTTAAAACAGCTTCTATAATGGTTGCATTGGAAGATGGCAAAATAACACCGGAAGATGGCGTAGATACAGGAAATGGCCAGAAATTGATGCATGGACGGGTAATGAAGGATCACAATTGGACTAGAGGGGGATATCAATATCTTACTGTTCCTCAAATATTAATGGTATCTTCAAACATTGGAGTTTCTACAATCATTGACAATGCATATTCCAATAATCCCGAAAAATTTGTTAAAGGGCTTTACAGAGTAGGTATCAATGCCAACCTTCACATTCCAATAAAGGGAGCAGGAAGAGCTTATATCCGTATGCCCAACAAGAACAATTGGTCAAATACTGCTTTGCCATGGATGTCCATTGGTTACGAATGTCAGATTCCTCCTATCAATACGTTGGCTTTCTATAATGCCATTGCCAACAATGGTGTGATGGTAGCTCCTAAATTTGTAAAAGGGGTAATGAAGAACGGCGAAATGGTACAGGAATTTCCAACAGAAGTGATTAAACAATCAATCTGTTCTGAGCGCACATTAAAACAGATTCAATCCATTTTACAGCGGGTGGTAAGCGAAGGACTTGCTAAGCCTGCAGGTTCAAAACAATTCCATGTTTCGGGAAAGACAGGAACAGCTCAAATTTCTCAGGGAAGTGGCGGATATAAATCAGGAAGAGTAAACTACCTTGTTAGTTTCTGCGGATACTTCCCATCTGAAGCACCAAAGTACAGCTGCATTGTAGCAATACAAAAATCAGGGTTACCTGCATCCGGTGGTTTGATGGCGGGTAGTGTATTTAGTAAAATTGCAGAAAGGGTGTATGCAAAGAACCTGAGTACGGACTTATCTCTAGCTGTTGATTCTAACTCAGTGGTGATTCCAAATGTGAAGTCTGGAGAAGTAAATGAGACAAAATATGTGCTTGACGCACTAAAAATACAGAACCGTGAACAATTCACACCTATTTCTTACGGCAAGAAATTATGGGGAACTGCTCAGCAAAGTTCAAATGCCGTACTAATTACGGAAAAAATGGCTCCCCGGAATTTTATGCCTGGTGTTATAGGGATGGGAGCCAAAGATGCCGTATATTTGCTGGAAAGTAAAGGGCTAAAGGTATCTATGTCAGGAATAGGTAAGGTACAGTCTCAAAGCATTTCTCAAGGAACACGGATTGTTAAAGGACAAACAGTAACCATACAATTGAATTAATAAATATATGAAACTAGATCAAGTAATTAAGAATATACAAGTGATTAATCAGATTGGTCACTCTGATATTGAACTTACAGGAATTAATTCTGATTCAAGAAAAGTTGAGGCAGGACATCTTTTTGTAGCCGTTAAGGGTACACAGGCTGACGGGCACAATTATATCCCAACAGCCATTGAAAAAGGAGCTATTGCTGTTTTGTGTGAGGATCTGCCTGCAAAGTTATCTGAAAAAGTCACTTATATTCAGGTGAAAGATACTGAGGATGCCGTGGGTAAGGCAGCTACTGCATATTATGGCGACCCTACTTCAAAACTGGAATTGGTTGGCGTAACCGGAACAAACGGAAAAACAACTATTGCCACCTTATTATATGACACATTCCGCTACTTTGGCTATAAGGTAGGATTGCTATCTACCGTGTGCAACTACATTGATGACGAAGCAGTACCAGCAACACATACTACCCCCGACCCTATCAGCTTAAATGAATTATTAGGAAGAATGGCTGATGCTGGTTGCAAATATGTATTCATGGAAGTTAGCTCTCACTCCATTGCACAAAAAAGAATCAGCGGCCTGCGTTATGCCGGTGGTATTTTCACTAACCTGACAAGAGATCACTTAGATTATCATAAAACAGTGGAAAACTACCTGAAGGCTAAAAAGAAATTCTTTGATGATCTTCCAAAAGATTCATTTGCACTGACTAACGTAGATGATAAGAACGGTATGGTAATGTTGCAAAATACCAAAGCAAAAACATATACTTACTCATTAAGAAGCCTTTGCGACTTTAAAGGTAGGATTCTTGAAGACCACTTCGAAGGAATGCTGCTCAATTTCAATGATAAAGAGCTTGCTGTGCAGTTTATCGGTAAGTTTAACGCATCTAACTTATTAGCTGTATTCGGTGCTGCTACTCTGTTGGGCAAAAAAGAAGAAGATGTTTTGGTGGCACTTAGCACACTTCATCCTGTTGCTGGTCGTTTTGATTCATTACGTTCTCCACAAGGATACACTGCTATTGTTGATTATGCCCACACTCCTGATGCATTGGTAAATGTATTAACTGCTATTCAGGAAATACTGGAAGGTAAAGGTAAAATAATAACAGTCGTTGGCGCCGGAGGAAATCGTGATAAAGGCAAGCGTCCTATTATGGCTCAGGAATCAGTTAAAGGAAGTGATAAAGTAATCATTACATCTGATAATCCCCGCAACGAGGAACCACAAGATATTATTAATGATATGCTGGCCGGCTTAAATGCTGAAGAACGTAAGAATGTAATCACCATTGCCGACCGTAAAGAGGCTATTCGCACAGCTTGCATGCTGGCACAGCCCGGAGACGTTATTTTGGTTGCAGGAAAAGGTCACGAAAATTATCAGGAAATAAAAGGAGTGAAACATCACTTCGATGACAAGGAAGTACTTAGAGAAATTTTCGGGAACTAATTACATAATACATTAAAAACTTATGTTATACTATTTATTTGAATATCTACATAAATTCGGCTTCCCTGGGGCGGGTGTATTTGGTTACATTTCTTTCCGGGCATTGATGGCCATTATACTATCATTACTCATCTCTTCTATTTTTGGTAATAAGTTTATTGACGTTCTGAAACGCAAACAAATTGCCGAAACACAAAGAGAAGCAAGCATTGATCCTTTTGGTGTCAATAAAGTGGGAGTTCCAAGTATGGGTGGTGTCATCATTATTGTAGCCATTTTAGTACCTTGCCTTTTGCTGGGAAGATTGAATAATGTCTATATGATCTTGATGTTGGTAACAACCATATGGCTGGGAGCACTTGGATTTATGGACGACTATATTAAGATATTCAAGAAAGATAAAGAAGGTCTTCACGGTAAATTCAAAATCATCGGACAGGTAGGTTTGGGGTTAATTGTAGGACTTACGCTCTATTACAGTCCGCAAGTGGTGATCCGCGAAAATATAGAGATTAAACAGGGAAAACAAATTGTAGATGTAATACATGCCAGAAGAGACATAAAATCAACTCAGACTACTATACCTTTCTTCAAAGAGAATAACTTTGACTATGCTGACTTGGTCGGTTTTTTGGGAGAAAATGCACAAAAAGCAGGGTGGATTATATTTGTGATTGTAACAATATTGGTTGTAACGGCAGTTTCTAACGGAGCTAATCTTAATGACGGAATGGATGGGATGGCTGCAGGGAACTCTGCAATTATAGGGCTCACACTGGGAATACTAGCCTATGTGTCCAGTCACCTGGAGTATGCCGGCTATCTGAATATCATGTATATTCCAAAAAGTGAGGAACTCGTTATTTTTATTTGTGCCTTTATCGGTGCATTAATTGGATTTCTTTGGTACAATGCCTACCCGGCACAAGTATTTATGGGAGATACAGGTAGTTTGACCATTGGAGGTATTATTGCCGTATTCGCCATAATTATTCACAAGGAGTTATTAATTCCTATTTTATGTGGTATCTTCCTCGTTGAAAACTTATCTGTGATACTTCAGGTGCAATATTTCAAAAGAGGAAAGAAAAAAGGAGTTCGCCAACGAATATTTAAGCGTACTCCAATACACGACCATTTCCGTACAACAACGTCTCAACTTGAAACTAACTGTACATACAAGTTCACGAAGCCAACTAATGTATATCACGAATCAAAGATTACCGTGCGATTCTGGATTGTTACTATTTTATTGGCTGCAATTACTATTATAACTTTAAAGATAAGATAAATATGTCTAAAAGAATTGTCATATTAGGAGCTGGCGAAAGTGGAGCAGGTGCTGCCGTTTTAGCAAAGAAAGAAGGGTTCGATGTTTTTGTGTCGGATATGTCTGTCATTAAAGACCAGTATAAAGAGCTTTTAGACTCAAAAGGAATCCAATGGGAAGAAGGACATCATACCGAAGAACTCATTCTGAATGCTGATGAGATCATTAAAAGCCCCGGAATTCCAAATGATGCTCCGCTAATTTTGAAACTCAAAGAAAAAGGGACTCCCATCATATCTGAAATAGAGTTTGCAGGAAGATATACAAATGCAAAAATGATTTGTATAACCGGTAGTAATGGTAAAACCACTACTACTTCATTGATTTATCATATTTTTAAAAGTGCCGGTTTGAATGTTGGACTTGCAGGTAATATCGGACAGAGTCTGGCTCTTCAGGTAGCTGAATGCAATTATGACTATTATATTATCGAACTAAGTAGTTTCCAGTTAGATAATATGTATCAGTTCAGGGCAAATATTGCTATTCTGATGAATATTACTCCTGACCATCTGGACCGTTATGATCATAATATGCAGAATTATATTGATTCAAAGTTCCGCATCACACAAAACCAGACAGATGAAGATGCCTTTATCTATTGGAACGATGATCCTATCATACAGGAAGAATTAAAAAAACATGGCATTCATGCTCATCTATATCCTTTTTCTGTAGAAAAAGAGGAAGGGGTAAAAGCGTATGTTGACAAAGATAAAGTTGTATTTAGCGAACCTATCACTTTCAATATGGAACAAGAAGAGCTATCTCTGACAGGAACACATAATCTTTATAACTCTATGGCAGCAGGTATTTCAGCAAATCTTGCCGGAATCAGAAAAGAATATATCCGAACTGCACTGAGTGACTTTAAGGAAGTGGAGCACCGTTTGGAAAAAGTGGCCCGTGTACGAGGCATTGATTTTATCAATGACTCTAAAGCTACCAATGTAAACTCTTGCTGGTACGCTCTGGAAAGTATGAAAACCAAGACAGTTCTGATACTTGGGGGAAAAGATAAAGGAAATGATTATACTGAGATAGAGCAACTCGTGAAAGATAAAGTATCGGCTTTAGTTTTTCTTGGAGTAGATAATTCCAAACTTCATGCTTTCTTTGATGGAAAAGTAGAAAAGATTGTGGATTGTAATTCTATGAAAGATGCCGTAGACCAAGCATATAAATTGGCTCAGAAAGGAGAAACAGTTTTATTGTCTCCTTGTTGCGCCAGCTTCGACTTATTTAAAAGCTACGAAGACCGGGGTCATCAATTTAAAGAATGCGTCAAGAACTTATAATTTAGTATATGGATCTGCTAAAAAACTTATTCAAAGGAGACAAAGTAATCTGGATTATATTCCTCTTCCTTTGTGTGATCTCTGTTATTGAGGTTTTCAGTGCTGCAAGCACATTAACCTACAAAACGGGAGATCATTGGGGACCTATTACTCAGCACACAGTTATCATGTTGGTAGGTGTGCTAGTGGTATGGATTACCCATAAAGTTAATTACAGATATTTCCAGGTTATTCCGGTTTTTCTGTTGCCTTTATCAGCAACCCTGTTACTTTTTGTGGTAGTTATGGGACGTATGACCAATGGTGCTGCCCGCTGGATGAGTATTTTTGGTCTGCAATTCCAGCCCTCTGAACTAGCTAAAATGGCTGTTATTATAGCTGTGTCTTTTATTTTAGCAAAAAATCAGGAAGAAGATGGGGCTAACCCAAAAGCCTTTAAATATGTCATGTGGATAACAGGAGGAATCTGTGCATTAATTGCACCAGAAAACTTATCTACCGCCGGCTTGCTTTTCGGAGTAGTATTCCTGATGATGGTTATTGGCAGAATTCCATTCAGAAAGTTGGCTGTATTAGTGGGAAGCATTTTAGCTATATTAATTTTGGCAGTCAGCGCTACCATGCTTGTTCCCGATAAAGCTGACGATGGCGTTCTTCACCGTATGAGTACATGGAAGAATCGTATTATTGGTTTTGCAACACCAAAGAAGGATATTCCGGCAGCAAAGTTTGATATTGATAAGGATGCCCAGGTGGCCCATGCCAATATTGCTATTGCAACAAGTAATATTATTGGAAAAATGCCAGGAAATAGTATTGAACGTGATTTCCTTTCTCAGGCATTCTCTGATTTTATATTTGCCATTATTATTGAAGAGCTTGGTTTGGTAGGTGGAGGATTTGTTGTTATTCTGTATATCTGGTTGCTGATAAGGGCCGGTAGAATAGCTCAAAAAGCGAAAGGAAATTTCGCAACCTTCCTTGTCATGGGAATATCTTTAATGCTGGTTTCTCAGGCTATAATAAATATGTGTGTAGCAGTAGGACTTTTCCCTGTTACAGGGCAACCTCTCCCTCTTATAAGTAAGGGAGGAACATCAACTCTGATTAATTGCGTATATGTTGGCATGATATTGAGTGTGAGCCGTTATACTGCCAAACTCGAGGAGAATGAGATTAGCAATGCAAAAACTGAAGATACAAGCATAAATAAGAATGAGATTATAGCCGAAGAAAGTTTGGCATAAAAGAAGAATTAAAAAAAAGTTTTATTCATATATTTGTTGGATAATCAACAATATTGAGATTATGGAAGAGAAATTAAGAATAATAATTAGCGGAGGAGGAACGGGAGGACATATCTTTCCGGCTGTATCTATAGCCAATGCAATCAAGGAACAGCATCCTGAAGCAGAAATTCTCTTTGTTGGTGCTGAAGGAAGAATGGAAATGCAACGGGTTCCCGCCGCTGGATATGAAATAAAAGGTCTACCTATTTGTGGGTTCGACCGCAAAAACTTGCTTAATAATTTTGCTGTTCTTTGTAAATTAGCAAAAAGTCAGCTCAAAGCATATAGCATTATCAAACAATTTAAGCCTCATGCCGCTGTAGGTGTAGGTGGATATGCAAGTGGACCAACTTTGAAAATGGCAGGAATGATGGGAATACCAACTCTTATTCAGGAACAAAATTCTTATGCCGGCGTTACAAACAAATTATTGGCTAAGAAAGCAAAGAAAATATGCGTTGCCTATGACGGCATGGACAGATTCTTCCCAAAGGATAAGATTATATTAACCGGAAATCCCGTTCGCCAAGGACTTGTAAACAATAAAATCACCCATGAAGAAGGCATCAACTTCTTTAATCTGGATCCATCAAAGAAAACAATTCTGGTTATTGGAGGAAGTTTAGGAGCACGTACCATCAATCAATGCATCATGAAGAATCTAAAGAAAATAAAGAATTCGGATGTGCAGTTTGTATGGCAAACAGGTAAGATATATTATGAACAAGCTTTGCAGAAAGTAGAAAAGGCTGGTAAACTTCCACTATTCGTTACTGATTTCATATCAAGTATGGAGCATGCCTATGCTGCCGCAGATTTGGTAATTTCACGTGCTGGTGCTGGTTCCATCTCAGAATTCTGTTTGCTTGGCAAACCGGTAATTCTGGTTCCATCACCAAATGTTGCTGAAGATCATCAGACCAAGAATGCTTTGGCTTTAGTTGACAAATCGGCAGCATTATATGTTAAGGACAGCGAAGCCGAAGATCAGTTAGTGGAAATTGCACTTGAAACTATTCACCAGGATAATATAGTAAAGGATCTTAGTGTAAACATAAAAAAGCTTGCTTTCCCCAACTCGGCAAGTATAATAGCAGAAGAAGTTTATAAGTTGGCAAATGAATACAGACATAAAAATGGAAATTAATCAAATTAAATCCGTCTACTTTATAGGTGCTGGCGGTATAGGTATGAGCGCATTGGTTCGTTACTTCCTTTCTAAAGGAAAGAATGTAGCAGGCTATGACCGTACACCAAGTGAACTTACAGAAAAGCTTATTGAAGAAGGAGCTAAAATTCATTATTCAGAAGACATAAAACTAATTCCAGAAGAGTGTCTGGACAAGAATTCAACATTGGTTGTCCTTACTCCTGCTATTCCAAAAGAACATGTGGAACTAAACTTCTTTATTGATGGAAATTTTGAGATTCAGAAGCGTGCTCAAGTTTTAGGAGCAATAACCAAAGCTAGTAAAGGATTGTGCGTGGCAGGAACACATGGAAAAACAACAACCTCTACAATGACTGCACACATCCTGCACCAATCGGAGGTGGAATGTACAGCTTTCCTGGGCGGAATAGCAAAAAACTATCAAAGCAATCTTATTCTTTCTGAAAAAAGTGATTTTACTGTAATTGAAGCTGATGAGTTCGACCGTTCATTTCATTGGTTGCTACCATATATGTCAGTCATCACCTCTACCGATCCTGATCATTTAGATATTTACGGAACTGAGGAAGCTTATCTGCAAAGTTTTGAAAAATACACCACACTGATTCAGCCAGGTGGATGCCTCATTATCCGCAAGGGAATATCTTTACAGCCCAAAGTACAGGAAGGCGTTAAGGTCTATACTTATTCTAAAGATGAAGGTGATTTTCACGCTGAAAACATTCGCATAGGAAACGGAGAGATCTTCTTTGATTTTGTAACTCCTAAAGAGGTGATCAAGGATATTCAGTTAGGCGTACCTGTAAGTATTAACATAGAAAACGGAGTAGCTGCAATGGCTCTATGCTGGCTTAACGGAGTTACAGCAGAAGAAATAAAAAGAGGAATGGCTAGTTTCCAGGGTGTAGACAGACGTTTTGATTTTAAGATCAAGAATGATAAAGTGGTCTATCTAAGCGACTATGCACACCATCCGTCCGAAATTAAACAAAGCATAATCTCTATACGTGACTTGTATCAGGATAAGAAGATAACCGGAGTATTCCAGCCTCACTTATATACCCGTACACGTGACTTCTATAAAGATTTTGCAGATAGTCTGTCATTGCTTGACGAAGTCATCTTACTTGACATCTATCCTGCCAGAGAGCTCCCTATTCCAGGGGTTACCAGTAAACTGATTTATGATAATCTTCGTGAAGGGATGGAGAAAAGTATGTGCTCGAAAGAAAAGATATTAGATGTATTAAAAGAAAAAAAGATAGAAGTGCTTATAACACTTGGTGCCGGTGATATTGAAGATTATGCTGCTGACATTCAAAAATTACTAAATAACAGATGATAAAAAAAATTCTGCTTCTGATTGCTTTACTACTTGTAATCGCCTATCTAGTTACAGCGGTTACAGTTTTCAATAACAGATCTGACAATCAGACTTGTAAGGATATTGAATTGATCATTAAGGATAGCGTCAATGCAGGATTTATAAACAAAAATGAAATTACCTCTTTACTGAAAAATGAAGATATCTACCCAGTAGGAGAAAAGATGAACCGAATTCAGACCAGAAAACTGGAAAGGAAACTATCCAAACACCCTCTGATAGAAAAAGCCGAATGTTATAAAACTCCTGGAGGGAGTATCTGTATTGAGATCTACCAACGGCTTCCTATCCTACGGGTAATGAATAACAAAGGAGAAAGTTTTTATCTGGATAATCAGGGAAAAATTATTCCTCCGGAAGCAAAATGCACCGCTCATTTGGCTATTGTTACCGGATATGCAGAAAAGTCATTTGCAATGAGGAATTTATATAAGTTTGGTGTATTTTTGCAGAATGATAAGTTTTGGAATGCACAGATTGAACAGATAAATGTCACACCAGCAAGAGAAATTGAGTTAGTTCCCCGAGTTGGAGATCATGTTGTGTTCCTTGGAAGAATTGACAGCTTTGAGAATAAACTGGCAAGACTGAAAATATTTTATGAGAAAGCTCTGAATAAAGTGGGATGGAACAAATATGTACGTATCAATCTAGAGTTTAGCAACCAAATAATTTGTACTAAGAAAGAAGATACTAGCACCAAAATAGAAGCAACTAATAAGCCTGCTGAAACAACCAATGAGAAAAAGGAGGAAAAGAAATCCCCTAAATTGGAAAATTAGCATTCAATAAATTAGAATAATATGGCAGAAACAGATTTTATCGTAGCTATAGAGCTGGGATCATCCAAGATAACCGGTATAGCAGGGAGAAAAGAAAGTGATGGAAATATTCAGATCCTTGCTTATGTCAAGGAAGAATCATCTTCATTCATCAGAAAGGGAGTGATCTATAACATAGATAAAACAGCTCAAAGCCTGACCTCTATCATTAATAAGTTAGAGGGTGTATTACATAATTCCATTTCAAAAGTATATGTTGGTATCGGCGGACAATCAATCCGTACGGTAAAAAATATAGTAAACCGTCATTTAGCAAATGAAGAAATTATCACGCAAGAATTAGTTGATTCCATCATCGATGAGAATATTCAAATTCCGTTAGTAGATCTGGATATATTAGATGTGATTCCACAAGAATACAAGATAGGGATCAATCTGCAGGCAGACCCTGTGGGTGTGCTTGGCAGTAACATCGAAGGGCGGTTCCTTAATATTGTAGCTCGTTCGTCGGTTAAAAAGAATCTGCAAAGATGCTTTGAGCTTGCCAAGATAGATGTGGCCGATTTTTTCATTTCACCTCTGGCAACAGCAGATGTAATCCTCACCGACAGCGAAAAGCGTACCGGCTGCGTATTAGTAGACTTTGGTGCTGATACAACAACCATCGCTGTCTATAAAAATAATATTCTTCGTTACCTTTCTGTACTACCATTGGGAGGTAACAATATTACCCGTGATATTTGTGCATTGCAAATAGAAGAAGAAGAAGCTGAAAACCTGAAAGTAAAGTACGGCAATGCTATTCATGAAGCAATTGATGAAGAAGCACCTAAGAGTTATCAGTTGAATGATGAGAAACGCACTGTTGATCGAAAGGTATTAAATGAGATCATTGAAGCTCGGGTAGAAGAAATTATTGCTAATGTATGGAACCAGATTGAAACTTCCGGTTATCAGGGTGATTTAATGGCTGGAATAGTAATTACCGGCGGTGGTTCAAATCTAAAGAATCTGGATGAAGCTATTAGAAGCCGAACTAAAATCAGTAATATAAAAATAGCTAAGTTTGTTCGTAACGGAATAAGAGCAGAGGGACCCGATTTATTAAAAAGGGATGGAACTCAAAATACAATTATAGGTATACTAAATGCAGGAAGAGAAAACTGCTGTTTAATTGAAACCCCTAAACCAGTTGAAATTCCTGCTAAAACAGAGATTCCTCAGGAGCAAAATCTTTTCGCATATGATGATACTGAAGAAGAAGATAAGAACAGAACAGAAGAGGAAAGAGCAAGAAGAGAAGAAGAGAGGTTGAGAAGAGAGGATGAAAGAAGAAAAAGAGAAGAGGAAGAGAGAGAACGAAAAAGGCTGGAGAAAGAGCGAAAGAAAAAAGAAAAAGAGGAAAAAGAAAGAATAAAGAGAGAGAAAGGTCCTGGTAAATTTAAAACAATGTTTGAGAAATTTACAACAGACATTTTCAGCGATGATGAAGAAAAATAAGATTAGCAATATAGTAATTACATCACATAAATAACAGATAGTTATGACAGACGAGATAATGCCATTTGAATTCCCAACAGACACCCCAAGTATAATTAAGGTGATCGGTGTGGGCGGCGGCGGCGGAAATGCTGTTAATCACATGTACAAAGAAGGTATACATGATGTAACATTCGTTCTGTGCAACACAGATAACCAAGCTCTTGCAGAATCTCCGGTTCCTATTAAACTGCAACTGGGACGTTCCATCACCGAAGGCCTTGGAGCAGGCAATAGACCTGAACGCGCCTCTGCTGCTGCAGAAGAAAGTATCGAGGATATTAAAACACTTCTGAGCGATGGTACCAAAATGGTTTTTATTACGGCTGGTATGGGTGGAGGAACCGGAACAGGTGCTGCACCTGTCATTGCAAAAACAGCTAAGGAGATGGATATCCTTACCGTTGGTATAGTAACCATTCCTTTCCTTTTCGAAGGAGAAAAGAAAATTATCCAGGCTCTTGATGGTGTGGAACAAATAAGCAAACATGTTGATGCCTTGCTTGTTATCAACAACGAACGTTTAAGAGAGATTTATTCAGATCTTACCTTCATGAATGCGTTCGGCAAAGCTGATGATACGCTTTCAATAGCAGCAAAAAGTATTGCTGAGATTATTACGATGCGAGGTAAAGTTAATCTTGACTTTGCTGATGTGAATACAATTCTTAAAAATGGTGGAGTTGCCATAATGAGTACCGGTTTGGGCGAAGGAGAGAATCGTGTAAGCAAAGCTATAGAGGATGCTCTTCACTCTCCATTGCTGAATAACAATGATATCTTTAACGCGAAGAAAGTCTTACTCAACGTTTCTTTCTGCGAACAGTCAGAACTGATGATGGAAGAGATGAACGAAGTACATGAATTCATGAGCAAGTTCGATAAAGGCGTGGAAGTTATCTGGGGAGTTGCAGTAGATGATGCTCTGGAGAATAAAGTAAAGATTACCGTTCTGGCTACCGGTTTCGGCATGACTAACATTCCGGGCATGGACGATGTAATCAGCAAAAGAACAAAAGAAGAAGAAGAACGCCTGGCACAGCTGGAAGAAAAAGAGGAAGAAAATCGTCGACGTATTGTGATCGCTTATGGAGAGGAAGCCCTTAAGGGAGGTGCAAAAGCACATAGAAGACGTCGTCACATCTATCTTTTCAATCCGGAAGATTTAGATAATGAAGAAATTATCTCAGCTGTAGAAACTTCACCTACCTATCAGCGCGATAAAGCCACATTAGAAAAGATCAAGACCAAAGCTGTAGTAAATGAAACTGTGACTATTCCAGAGAAGGAAGATGGCAGTAATATTATAAGTTTTAATTAAAAAAGACATATTATGGATTTATTTGAAAGAGTCAGCGAAGATATCAAACAGGCTATGAAAGCCAAAGATAAAGTGAGCCTGGAAGCACTTAGAAACGTGAAGAAATATTTTATTGAAGCGAAAACAGCTCCGGGGGCAAACGATATTTTAACTGACGAAGCTGGACTAAAAATCATCCAGAAGTTGGTAAAACAAGGAAAAGACTCTGCTGAAATCTTTATTGGCCAGAACCGTCAGGATCTAGCAGATGTAGAATTGGCTCAGGTTAAGGTTATGGAAGTTTATCTCCCTAAGCAAATGAGCCCGGAAGAACTGGAAGTTGCTATCAAAGCTATTATTGCAGAGACTGGAGCTACTAGCGCCAAAGATATGGGAAAAGTAATGGGTGTAGCATCTAAGAAACTTGCAGGACTAGCCGAAGGACGTGCTATCTCAACTCTTGTTAAGGAATTGTTGGCATAAGACCTCATCTTTATCAAACTAAAAGCTCCCTTATGTGTGCTCTACGAAGAATACACATAAGGGAGCTTTTGGTTTTCTAACTAATCAAATAACTCTTTTAAAACATCGAGTGATTTTAATGCCGGGAACTCAGGCAAATGAAGTCGGTAATATTCAATTATAATAACCAAACAGCGGCTACGCTCTACCCTACTCATCGCAAAAAGATGCATGGTATCATAGTTCATACGCATGATCTGAACCAATCTGGATGCCTCTTCGGGCTTGATAAATGAATTGTGAAAGGGCTTCTTTGCTGTGAAACAAGCATTCAGCAAATCAAAATAGTCTCCATTATGATAATCCTCCAAATTGGGATAAAGCCCCAGAAAGCGGGAAAGCCGCATGAGAAAGACTAAATGAAAATTGGCATAACCTTTCTCTTGTTCGTCCAACCATTGAATAGAATAAACCAAATAAGCAAATAAAGGAGGATTTGTCGCCTCTTCACGAACCGCACGATAAAGAAACTCTGCAATAAAAAGAGCAATGGCAGATTTATAAGGATTATATGGTAGTGAAGAGAATGGATAATAAGATTTAGCCTCCTTTACACGATGAAGATTTGAAGTAGGACGAAATTCAGCTTCCAGTTCAATAATAGAAAGAGGCTGAAAGAGCACAGATTTTACAGCTGATTTCTTAGAGCGAGGAAGCTTTACCAGAAAAGAAGCCCGCCCAGACAACTCATTATAGATATCCACAATGTTAGAAGTATCATTGTATTTTATAGAATGAAGAACAATTCCTATGGTTTTTTGTAGCATAATTGACTTCCGCCCCTTACTTTTAGTTTTGAAAAACAAAGCTACAAAAAAAGAATATAACCACAAATTTATAGTTTGGATATAATCGTGGAGAAAAAAAACTAAAAAAAAATGCATTATTTATTCCATTGATAATCAAACAGTAGAACATCAAAAAGGAATAAAGCGAGCAAGATCACTAAAACTTTTTTGCAGGAATATTTTGCTATTTCAAAAACATCCCTTATCTTTGCACCGCAATCAGGAAATACAGCGATTGCAAAACAGAAATGTTTGACCACAATGGCCCGTTCGTCTATCGGTTAGGACGTTAGATTTTCATTCTAGAAAGGGGGGTTCGACTCCCCCACGGGCTACAAAGTAAAAATATAAATTCAACGAATTAATAAAGATTAGTCGAAAAAATGGCAAATCACAAATCATCAATCAAGAGAATCAGACAAGCTGAGACAAAAAGACTTCACAACAGATACTATGGTAAAACCATGAGAAATTCTGTTAGAAAGCTTCGCTCTACTTCTGATAAATCAGAAGCTACAGCTATGTATCCTGGTATTACTAAAATGTTAGATAAGTTAGCAAAGACAAACGTTATTCACAAGAATAAAGCTAGTAACTTGAAGTCTAAATTGGCTGTTTACATTAACAAGCTTGCTTAATACAAAGAATTAAAAGAACATTCTTTAATATATTAAGGTCGGATTATTTAATCCGGCCTTTTGTGTTTGCACTTATGCCAGGTAAGGCTAGATAAAAAAGCGTAATGAGGTGAAAATTAGGCAAATTAAAGTGGATGGAACCAATTAAATTCACTATATTTGCTTTGTTTAAATAATTACATATTAAATATGACTGAAGAACAAATAGCGAATAATGATTCAATGTATTCCGCGGATAGTATTCAGGTACTAGAAGGGCTGGAAGCTGTTAGAAAGCGCCCTGCGATGTACATTGGAGATACTGGTTTAAAAGGTTTGCACCATTTAGTATATGAGGTTGTTGATAACTCAATCGACGAAGCCTTAGCCGGCTATTGTGACCACATAGAAGTTAGCATTAACGAAGATAACTCAATCACCGTTCAAGATAATGGTCGTGGTATCCCTGTTGATTTTCATGAAAAAGAACAGAAATCAGCACTTGAAGTTGTTATGACTGTGCTCCATGCCGGTGGTAAGTTCGATAAAGGCTCTTACAAGGTATCCGGTGGTTTGCATGGTGTGGGTGTATCCTGCGTAAATGCTCTTTCTACCCTACTGATTGCTCAGGTTGCAAGAAATGGAGAACTCTACCAACAAGAATACAATTGTGGTACTCCAAAAGAGGCTGTCAAGGTTGTGGGAACAACAGACAAAACAGGAACACAGGTAACTTTCCATCCAGATGGATCCATCTTTACTGTAACTGAATATAAATATGATATTCTTGCTACTCGTATGCGCGAACTTGCATATCTGAATGCAGGCCTTACTATCACGCTGACCGATCTTCGTGTAAAGAACGAAGCAGGAGAATTCAAAAAGGAGACTTTCCATTCCGTAGAAGGTTTGAAAGAGTTTGTTCGGTTTGTAGATTCTTCACGTGAAAAGCTTATCAATGATGTAATTTACATTAACACAGAAAAGCAAGGTACTCCTGTAGAAGTGGCAATTGTTTATAACACTTCTTACACAGAGAATATCCACTCGTATGTAAACAATATCAATACAATAGAAGGTGGTACTCACCTTGCCGGTTTCCGCCGTGCGCTGACTCGTACGTTGAAGAAATACGCTGAAGATTCCAAACTATTGGAAAAACTAAAGGTTGAAATCTCAGGAGACGACTTCCGTGAAGGATTAACTGCCGTTATTTCTATCAAAGTGCAAGAGCCTCAGTTCGAAGGGCAAACCAAGACTAAGTTAGGTAATAACGAAGTAATGGGTGCTGTAGATCAGGCTGTGGGTGAAGCTTTAACCAATTATCTTGAGGAGCACCCAAAAGAAGCCAAGATGATTGTAGACAAAGTTATTCTTGCTGCAACTGCACGTCACGCTGCCCGCAAAGCTCGTGAAATGGTACAACGCAAATCACCTATGTCTGGTGGTGGACTTCCAGGAAAACTAGCCGACTGTTCTGATAAGGATCCTGATAAGTGTGAGATTTTCCTTGTCGAGGGAGATTCTGCAGGGGGTACAGCAAAACAAGGCCGTAACCGTGCATTCCAAGCTATTTTACCGCTTCGTGGTAAGATTCTGAATGTAGAGAAAGCAATGCGTCATAAAGCTTACGAAAGTGAGGAAATACGCAATATCTACACTGCATTGGGAGTTACTATCGGAACTGAAGATGATACACAGGAAGCAAATATCGCTAAGCTGCGTTATAAGAAGATTATAATCATGACCGATGCCGACGTCGATGGTTCTCACATCGACACCCTTATCATGACTTTCTTCTTCCGCTTTATGCCACAGATCATTCAGAATGGATATCTTTATATTGCCAATCCTCCATTATACTTGTGTAAGAAGGGAAAGGTTGAAGACTATTGCTGGACAGAAACTCAACGTCAGAAATTTATTGAAACTTACGGCGGTGGTTCTGAAAATGCTATCCACACTCAACGATACAAAGGTTTGGGTGAAATGAACGCCCAACAACTTTGGGACACTACAATGGATCCTGAAAACCGTACTTTACGTCAGGTGAATATTGAAAATGCAGCCGAAGCCGACTATATTTTCTCTATGCTGATGGGTGAAGATGTAGGACCTCGTAGAGAGTTTATTGAAGATAACGCAACTTATGCTAATATTGACGCATAATTGTTCATCATACATAAAGAGAGAGGCTATTCCGTTTGGAATAGCCTCTCTTATTTGTATAGCATATTGTTTTAGCTTAACATTTTTTCCACGAAAAGATCAATAGCCTGTTCATTGATATTGAAAACAGAAGAAGTAGTCTTCATCAGTTTTTTAACCACAAACTTATCAATGAAATTCATTTTTTCAAGAATAAGTTCACCACCCATAAACCCTCTGACTTTAGAATGACGAAGCAGCTCTTCGGGAAAAGAACGATCCATTTCCTCCTGCTGCTTTGTTTTGTCGGGCTCCATTCCACAAAGGAAAAGACCGATTTCTCTGGCAGCAAACAAGGACACATGATTGACAGAAAGGAACTCCTTAAACTTCTTCTTCGCAGTGCCTGTATAAACAGAGCTACCCACAATAATGCGTTCGTAGAAAGAAAGATCAGGCGATTGATCCTCATTTAAATCAATCATAGTAACCTCATCATCAGCCAAACGAGCCCCTATCATTCCGGCAACCTTCTTTGTGGTACCATATTTCGAAAGATAGATAATAGCCGTTTTCATAATTACACTTAATTTTAGAATCAGATCAGCCCTCTGTCCTTCAGTTCTTCAGCCGCAATTTCAAGCTCTGTGTACCATTCCTCTCCGAATTTACGGATAAGAGGTTCCTTCAGGAACTTGTAAACCGGCACATCTTCCTTTTCTCCAAGAAGAACAGCCGCCTTACATACACTCCAACGATGATAATTCACCGCTCTGAACTCGGAATAGTTCTGCACACGGATTGGATAAAGATGGCAGGAAACAGGTTTGTAGAAGTCTACTTTCCCATCACGATAAGCCTTTTCGATGGCGCAATAGCAACATCCTTTCTCATCATAACAAGTAAAAACACAATCCTTTCCATTTACAATGGAAGTAACCAAATCTCCGTCCTCGTCTTTATAGCAAACACCCTGCTTCTCTATTACAGCCTGAGCCTCAGGAGAAAGGTCCTTCCAGATAACCGGAAGGACTTTCTTTAGTTGTTCTACCTCTGACTCTTCTAATGGCGCACCAGCATCTCCCTCTATACAACACTCACCTTTACAGGCATCAAGGTTGCACAGGAATTTCTCCTTAAAAACATCCAGACTGATGATGGTATCGTCTATTTGAATCATTTGTATATTATTTAATAAGTATGCTACCAGTCATTTCTTTTGGTGCATCCAATCCAATGATATTCAGGATAGTTGGAGCAATATCAGCCAAACGACCATCAGATACTTGCGCATCTTTGTTTTCTGTAACGTAGATACATGGAACAGGATTCAAAGAGTGAGCAGTGTTTGCAGAACCATCTTCGTTTACAGCGTTATCAGCATTACCGTGGTCGGCAATGATAATTGCTTCGTAACCGTTAGCCTTAGCAGCTTCAATAGTTTCTTTCACGCAATTATCTACAGCAGTAACAGCTTTCTGGATAGCTTCGTAAATTCCGGTGTGGCCTACCATGTCACCGTTAGCGTAGTTAACTACAATAAAATCGAATTTATTCTTGTTGATTTCAGCAACCAAAGCATCTTTCACCTCGTAAGCGCTCATTTCCGGTTTCAAGTCGTAAGTAGCCACTTTCGGAGAGTTAATCAATACACGCTCTTCACCTTCAAACGGAGTTTCGCGTCCACCATTAAAGAAGAAAGTAACGTGAGCATATTTTTCAGTTTCAGCAATGTGAAGCTGAGTCTTCTTCTGAGAAGAAAGATATTCGCCCAATGTATTCTGAACATTGTCCTTGTCAAACAAGATATGAACACCCTTGAAAGAAGAATCATAAGGAGTCATACAATAATATTGTAATCCTGGTACAGTCTTCATTCCAGCCTCAGGCATATCCTGTTGAGTAAGCACTGCAGTAAGTTCCTTAGCACGGTCATTACGGTAGTTGAAGAAGATAACTACATCACCTTCCTTGATTCTTCCGTCTACACCAGCATTAACGATTGGTTTGATGAACTCGTCAGTAACGTCAGCATCATAAGATTCCTGCATAGCAGAAACCATGCAATCAGCCTTCTTACCTGTTGCGTTAACCAACAAATCATAAGCCTCTTTCACACGTTCCCAACGTTTGTCGCGGTCCATTGCATAATAACGGCCAATGATTGTAGCAATCTTAGCTGTAGTCTTCTTGCATTGAGCATCCAGTTGTTCAATAAAACCTTTACCACTTCTTGGGTCAGTATCACGACCATCCATGAAACAGTGGATAAATGTATTTTCAATAGCATATTCTTTTGCTATTTCAGTCAGTTTGAAAAGGTGATCAAGAGAACTGTGCACACCACCGTCTGAAGTCAGCCCCATAAGGTGAACAGACTTACCGTTCTCCTTTGCATAAGTAAAAGCAGCAACCACTTCCGGATTCTGCATAATTGTATTTTCACGGCAAGCCTTGTTTATTTTTACCAAATCCTGGTAAACAACGCGTCCTGCACCAATATTTAAGTGACCTACTTCGGAGTTACCCATCTGTCCGTCGGGCAATCCAACGTTCTCACCACTAGCTTCCAGGCGAGAGTTTGGGTATGTTTTTACTAAATAATCCCAGTAAGGAGTGGGAGTGTTAAAGATAACATCTGCATTTGATTGGTTTCCAATTCCCCAACCATCAAGAATCATTAAAAGGGCTTTCTTGCTCATAATATTAATTATTTTAATTACTATCAGTTTTCGGGCGCAAAGGTACGAAAAAAAGCAATTAAGTGGTGAGTTTTAGTACTCATTCACATTATAATACAAGAAAGGCATGCAGAAATACTTCGACACGTGCAGAATCGACATTATAATCGGAACTTGTGCCCTGTTCGTATTGGTTGTTGTCTCGCAGATAATCAACAATCAGAGTTTAAAGCCCTTTTTCGGTTGTGTTTGCTGGCATAGGAATATTACATTTATATTTTATTTTGTAAACCATTTCAGCTTTGTATTTGTCTAAATCGACTAACATCTATATTAATCAAGCAATTCAAATATCTATAAATCAGACTAATAATCACATAATCGTCTAGAAATTGTCTAACTTTCGTCTAAAAATCGTCTAAAAAATATTGCCGTGCTCTTGAAACAATTAGACTCTCTTTTACCATTTCGTGAAGCATATTTCTAATGTAGTTGTTCTTTGGGCTATCTCGTGTTTCAGACTTTGCAGTTTCTCAGTGTTGTTGCGAAACGAAGTGCCAATAATTGCTTTTGTTTTGTCGTGAATGCCAAATATAAGCCACCCGCAACGCTTCCCTTTCAGGTTGGCTTCGTTGCACAAAGCCGAAAAGTATTTGCCCAAGTCAGTGAAGTCGAAGTTATGTTCGACTTTTTTAAACTCAATAGTCTCCTCTTCTTTTAGATATCGAAGTTCATCAAACAATTGGCGAATTTCCTGATTAGTCATTTTGCTTTATATTTAAAGTATATTCCTGAACTTTAAGGTTTTAATTTCTCATCATTTTACGAGTATAAAGGTACTAAAAAAGCAATAAGATGGCAAGTTTTAGTACTCATTCACGTTATAATATAAGAAAAGGGTAAATGAGGTTATAAATGAAAAGTAGCCTGATAAAATAATTAGAAGCAACTAAAATAGATAAACATCTTGCATTCCTTTAGCAAGCGTTCCGTCATCAATTATTCACTTAAAACATTTGGCAACAAATGTCAATATAAAAATCATAATTCCTGTTCGTGTTAAATTCTGGTATTATAATTATTTAAGCCGGACTAATTTACCTAGCGTGCTATCATTTATATTTGCTTGTGGAGCATATTTTATCAACAAGAGATTTGTACTATTATTTCGTTGTGCATCAGTAGCCGATGGACTTAAAGTAATCTCTATATTTCTTATTGCGTCATCTTTTAGATGCATATCGTAGTGAGAAAAAGACAGAGGTTTATTATTAAAAAAATTCTGCGAAGCTATAGTAGAAATCTCAGGATTCGCTACTTCTATTAATGGATTAAAAGGAAACACATAAAGTACAAATCTTGTTTCTTCCTGAAATTCCCAGCGTTTATTTTTGTAATAACCAAAAGATTTTATATCCATAATATAATCACCACGATTATCTTTAAAATTAGTTATTTGGATTGCATCTTTTGTGTATTGAAAAACATCATCTACATACTTTACACTTCTATAGAATAAATCATTATTATAATCTAGCATTGGTAAAATAAAAAAATCAGGGCTTTTCATATCTTTGGGATCAATTTTTATTTTAATGTTCCCTTGTGATTTTAAACCACCTAAATCTGATACACTATATTCTTGATACATATTAAGTTCCATAGAAATTCTCACACCTCCAAAATCTCCACTATACATTTTCCATAAAGGGATACTTTCAGTTGAATTTTCTGTCCAGCATGAAACAAAAACATATTTGCCAAACTTGACACCTAATGATTCTGCATTACCCTCCTCAATATCATCCACTTTATCAAGGCGATTGAATCTAATAGTCTTATTTTTGAGTATTAATGCTAACGATTCTAAATTTGTATAATGGTATATTTTCATTTTGAAATTGTTTTATTGTTAATGACGTTCCAGCTTTATTCCATGCTTATATTCCTAGGTGCAAATAAAATAAGTAAATACTTTAATTACTGTCAGGTTGTAAAAATATTAACTTTTAGAATAACATATTCAATATTGGCTATAATTTGACTCATTAATGCCAATATTTTTATTTTTCAAACAGAAAGAGGCCATTGAAATTAAATTTAGTCGCTTTTTCTATAAATTATATTACAAACGAATAAAGAAGAGTAAAATGATGTATTCTACAAAAAAATAATATAACAGATCTAATAAAATACATTTAGTTATAAGAAATAAACTTTGTTGATCAAAACCTTTCAATAATTTGGTGGCAGCAGTGGCAGGAAAAAAGCCTTTTTTACCTTTCCAGAAAAACAATTTTGAAAAAACCGCAAATTGCGGAATTCTCAGATTTTATTTTTCAGAACTGGAAAAAGTATTATTTTACTGACACCTCTGACACCTACAAAAGCATATATATCTATTGTTCAATACATTACAAAAAGTTGTAAGCCTATCTAGGTGGAGAGGGTGGAGTAAAAAAGAGTTTTTCTGGTTTTCAGAAAATTAATTTTGATAATTCCGCATTTTGCAGAATTATCAAAATTCTATTTCTCAGAACGGAAAAAGAATAATTTCTCTCCACCCTCTCCACCCAACCAAAACGTATTAGTCTGATAATAAGCACTATACAAGAAATACAAAAAAAAAAAATTCAAACTAACTAAAGAGAATATTAACGATTAACCGCAATCAGTTTAATACAACTCCTCAGCAAACATTAATTATTTATTGGCGGGAGATTGAGATAAACATGTACATGTTCGGAATCAATCATGTACAAGATTGAACTCAAACATGTACATGATTGAGAAAAGATAACCTTTTGTTTGGATTAGTTTATGGCGGGAGATTTCTTAAACACCTTAGTGAAGGTATTTTCTTACTAGAAATCAAGCGAGAGTTGTCCGTCGCCCAGCAGGTTGAAAGTCATGCGGTGATAGGGAGTCGTTCCGTGTTGAGCAATTCCGGCACGGTGTTTCTTTGTGGGGTAACCTTTGTTGTGATCCCAATCATACACAGGAAACTCCTGATGCAGGCGGTTCATATAATCATCCCTGTAAGTCTTCGCCAGAATGGATGCAGCTGCAATGGACAGGTATTTACCGTCCCCTTTTACAACGGTGGTGTGAGGAATCTCGTTATACTTCTTAAATCTGTTTCCGTCAATAATAAGATGCTGAGGTATAACAGTTAGTTGGTCTACCGCACGGTGCATGGCGAGGATGGAAGCATTAAGGATATTGATTTTATCTATCTCTTCCGGTGTAACAATGCCTACTGCCCATGCTATCGCTTCCTTTTCAACCACTTCCCGAAGGGCATAGCGCTGTTTTTCGGTGAGTTGTTTGGAGTCGTTCAACAGTTCATTATGGAAATCTGCAGGAAGAATAACAGCTGCTGCAAAGACAGATCCTGCCAGGCAACCGCGTCCGGCCTCATCACATCCGGCTTCTATCAGGTCTTTATTTAAGTAGGGTAATAACATGATTCTTTTTTTGTATGACAAAGATAGGGCTTTATGAAATAAAATACCGTCTCTGGTCAAAAATTACTCAAAAAACGCTAAATATTGAACTCCCAGAGTTTAAAAAACAACTTATTTTGTGCCATAGTAAAACTTAAAAACAAAAAGTTAAAGTTAATATGGTGTTTCACTACCGTATTTGAGTACACTTCATATTTAATTTCGTTTTTGTAAGAAATAACCTTAACAAGAAAAACATGAAAAAAAAATTACTTTTATCATTCTTCACATTGGCTTTCGCCTTTAATGCCACTGCACAAAAGATTGACTTCAATTTGCCAGGCAGACAGCCGGAACAAGTCACCGAAACCGGCTTCATCCCGTGGGCCATAACCACAGGAGTCAAAGACACTCTGGTAATAGACGAAACAAGCGGATTAAAAATCATTGTTGCCAATGGTCCTAACTCGGCAGGCAAAATATTGAAAGCCAACTGGTGGAAAGACGGAGTGAGCAAATACTCTAAACTGATAGGAGACGGCATTGCCGTATATGACTTTGTCAACAACAACACACCACAGTTGCAGTCGGGTTCGGCTGAACTCACCATCACACTCAGCGGCCTCACGGCAGGCAAACATTCCATTCTGGCATACCACAACAACACTGACGGATTTACGGCTCCGCCAGTGGATGTATATGTGGACAATGTGAAAATGGTTTCTGGAGCACCACAGACCAACAGAGCACAGAAAGCCTCAAAAAGCGGACAGTCGTATGTCACGTTCAACGCAGAGTCCGGCAAGGACGTGGTGATATCTTATCGTACTGTTCCCGACCCGTCGGTGGACTACACCGCTCAATATTTCACAACCACAGTGTTTGTCAATGCCATCATTCTGGACGAGCCAAACCCACTAACAACGGCATTGAATCCAACCCCGGACAATCTAGATATGCACACCGATGCCGACAACGGCACCTGCACACTAAAGTGGTCGCCGGCAGTAACAGCGGTGAAACACCATCTCTATATGGGAACATTCGAAGGCGCTATGAATGAAATCGCTATCCAGACAGATACGTTCTATGTGATGAAAAATGCGTATTCACTGAACACGTACTATTGGCGCGTGGATGAGGAAGACGCAACAGGAAACACATATAAAGGCGAGACATGGTCATTCCGTCCGCGACATCTCGCTTTCCCTGGCGCAGAGGGCTACGGCCGCTATGCCACCGGAGGAAGAGGCGGCACGGTGTATCATGTAACATCACTTGATGACGATGCATTAGCCCCACAACCAGGAACTTTCCGTTATGGAATTAGTAAAGTAAGTGGACCGCGGACCATCGTGTTCGATGTTGGCGGAGTTATCCAGTTAAAAAGCCGTCTTACATGTAGTGACCCCTATGTCACTATTGCGGGACAGACCTCCCCTGGCAACGGAATCATGTTCCGCTCATGCCCGTTCGGCATGGCATCTGAAGGCATCACCCGTTTCCTGCACATGTTTCTCGGTCATGATGCTGCAACATCTGAGACTGGATGCGACGGACTGGGAATGGCTGGAAACAACCACGCTATCATGGACCATTGCTCCATAAGCTGGACTATCGACGAAGCTTTCAGCAGTCGTAATGCGAAAAACGTGACATTGCAGCGCACCATGATATCAGAAGCACTGAACGTTGCCAACCATCCTAACTACCCTTCAGGTACAGCACATGGTTATGCGGGTACGATAGGTGGAGACACCGGGTCATACCATCACAACCTGCTGGCTCACAACGAAGGTAGAAACTGGAGTCTCTCTGGCGGTCTGGACGGAAGCGGCGCTTATGCCGGTCACCATGACGTATTCAATAACGTGTGTTACAACTGGGGCGGACGTGCTACAGACGGTGGAACTCACGAGGGAAACTTTGTAAGCAACTACTACAAAATGGGACCATCTACAAAGATGCTGCAACTACTCAACGCACAACTCGAAGGTACTGGTACCGGCTCACAGAGTTATTACGTGAACGGAAATATCCGCGAAAATCTTGACGGAAGCAAGACTCAGGACAAACTTGATGATACCTATAAATATACTCTGTCAAACGGACAGGTATTGAACTGGAATGTATTCCTCGACAAGCCATTCTTTGAATCATACGCCACCATCGAGACAGCTGAAGCCGCTTACAAAAACGTATTGTCCGACGTGGGCTGCAATATGCCAATGCTCGACAACCACGACATACGTATGGTGAACGAAACTATTAAAGGCATCACCACAACCGTAGGTAGCAGGTCGGGAAAGAAAGGTCTTATCGACTCCGAGGAGGATGATAAATGCGAAGGCTTTAATGGTATTAACATCAACGAAGCGCACAGAACAAGCGATTTCGACACCGACAATGACGGTATGCCGGACTGGTGGGAGAAGGCGAAAGGGCTGAATCCTGCTGAAGCAGACAATAATGCCGACCCGGATAAAGACGGTTACACCTCTCTGGAAGATTATCTTAACTGGCTTGCAGAACCTCACTTCACGATAAATAAAGGCATAACCATAAACCTGAAAGAATATTTCGCAGGCTACGACAACAATCCTTCATTCCAGATTATCGGAAGTTCGGATATGTTCTACGATTGCAACGAAGGCGTCTGCACATTCACTCCAACACCATCGTTCACAGGCTTCCTGAACATTCAGGTAAAGGCAACTGATGATGACAACATCGGTTCGCTGACACGTAACTTCAACTTCTATGTATCAAGCGAAGCAACAGGCATCAACAACGTTCAGTCCGACGACTCTTCAACCGCAAGCGATATCTACAGCATTTCCGGTATAAAAGTTCGCTCAAATGTCAGCGGCACCGACATATCAACCCTTGCCCCAGGTATTTACATAGAAAAGAAGCTGGACGACAAAACGGTAACAAAGAAAATAATAAGAAAATAACCATCAACAAGAAGAAAGACATAAATTTAATAAATAATGAAAAAACATTTAACTTGTATCATTTTAATAATGATGACAGTGCCTGCATTTGCACAGCAACAGCTTAGTCCTAAAGAATATGAATACTCATCAAGAGAGTGGAAAAAAATAGTAAGGGAAAGCCCGGATGCCTTCTTCCAGACAGACGAAGCAAAACGAATTGCTGATAACGTATTGGCGTATCAGCGAGAAACGGGTGGCTGGCCTAAGAATATTCCTATCCATCGTCCGCTTGGCGACGAACTGGATGTTGTGTTAAGCGACAAGAAAAAACGAAATGATTCGACGACAGACAACGACGCTACAATACTTGAAATGACTTATTTAGCCAGACTTTACCAGCAGTTACCGGAGGAACGCTACAAGAAAGCCTTCTTACAAGGTGTGGATTTTTTGCTTAGTGGACAATACGATAATGGAGGTTGGCCACAGTTTTGGCCTGAGAATCATGGATATCAGGTACACATTACTTATAACGACAATGCAATGGTGCAGACTTTAATGGTTATTCGTGACCTGCGCAACGGTGTGGCACCATTTGATTTATTGGTGGATGATGCAATGAAAGCTCGTTTAACAAAAGCTTTTAATAAGGGTATAGAATGCATACTCAATACACAAATTATTGTAAAGGGTGAGCCAACTGTATGGTGCCAGCAACACGACTACAAGACTTTAAAGCCTACTTCAGCCCGTTCATACGAATTGGCTTCTTATTGTTCGGCTGAAAGTGCTTCTTTGGTGCGCCTGTTGATGGAACTTCCCAATCCTGATAAACGGATTAAAGATGCCGTTAACGGAGCAATGAAATGGTTCGAAGCACATAAATTGACAGGAATCCGGGTAGAACGTTTCACTAACGAGAACGGCAAGTCTGACACTCATGCGGTGAATGACGATAATGCCGAACCAATATGGGCCCGCTATTATGACTTAGAGCAAGGGAAGCCTTTCTTTTGTGATCGTGATGGTGTGCCCCGCCAAACATTAGCAGAAGTAGGACACGAACGACGAAATGGATACAGTTGGTATAATAAAGCACCGGCAACCCTCTACAAGCAGTATGAAAAATGGAAAAAGAAATATATATTCGGCTCAGCACAAGTTGTAAAGTCCAAAGCTACAGAGAATGGTAAAATCGGGGCTAATAAAACTACCACCACCAATCCAAATAATGCTTCCCATTCAAAACTCTATAATGCAATAGTTTCTAATGGAGAAAGTATTCAGGCGGCAATTGAAGCTGCTCCTCAACAACCCACGGAGCCTTATATTATTCTGATCAAAAACGGAATATATAATGAGAAAGTTATCATTGACCGGCCAAACATCGTACTTCTTGGAGAAAGCCGGGAGAATACCCGGTTAGTATATGCCGAACTTTCAAGCAAACGCTCTATTCAGAAATATAAGGGTCAACCGGTAGGTAATGGAGTGATTGTTCTGCAGAAAGGTGCAGACGATTGTATCATTAGCGGCATGACTATCTACAACAATTATGGTAGTACAGTCGAAGCAACTACTGCGCATCAGATGTCAATTTATGGACAAGCCACACGTACAATCGTTATAAACTGCAATGTCTGGGCAGACGGGAATGATGCTTTATCATTATGGGGGCCGGAGAATGGAATGTATTACCATGCCGATCTCAATTTAAGATGCCCCGGGGTAGATTTCCTTTGCCCCCGCGGTTGGTGTTATGCCACTCGTTGTACATTCTATGGCGATGGACGAGCTTTAATCTGGCATGACGGACGTGGTGATTATGACAAGAAACTTGTTATAACTGATTCACATTTTGATTCTAAAAGTCCTGTCACCCTTGGCCGTTATCATCACGACTCGCAATTCTTCTTGCTGAATTGTACTATGACCAACAAGATTATTGATAATCCTATTGGGTATGCTTATTCAGACAAGGTACTTGATACATGTCCGTGGGGAAAACGGGTTTATATGTATAACATAAAACGTGAAGGTGGGAACTTTGCATGGATGAAAAACAATCTTGAAGAAGCCAAAGGATCACCCAAACCGGAAGAAATCAATGCCCGCTGGACATTTGGAGGTAAATGGGATCCGGAAGCAAAAATAAAAGCCTTGTGGAATGTTCTTGCATATTAAATTTAATTCTATTCTTCAGACTTTCTTCGAATATTGCAACATGTCCATTCAAGTGTAATGCCTTTAGAACAGATAAAGTTCTCTCTGTTCTAAAGGTATAAAAAGCAAAAGAGACTGTCCAACTGAACAGCCTCTTTTGCTTTTTTATGTATTTTCTAAAACATCTTTCTAACCCGTTCGATACCTGCAACCAGTGCATCAACCTCCTCTTTGGTATTATACATACCGAAAGAAGCGCGGACAGTTCCCTCAATGCCGAGATTTTGCATAAGCGGCTGTGCACAATGGTGTCCGGTGCGGACAGCAATTCCAAGGCGGTCGAGTAAAGTTCCCATATCAAAGTGATGAATGTTTCCTACAAGGAAAGAGATTACACTACCCTTCTGATCTGCCTCGCCAAAGATTCTCATGCCTTCAATTGCTTTAAGGCGTTGCATGGCATAAGTTGTAAGCTCGTGTTCATAAGCACCAATCTGATCCATTCCAATCTTTGAGACATAATCAAGAGAGACAGCCAGTGCGGTGGTTCCAATATAATCGGGGGTACCAGCTTCAAACTTGAAAGGAAGTTCATTGAATACTGTCTTCTCAAAGCTTACTGTCTGAATCATCTCTCCTCCCCCTTGGTAAGGCGGAAGTTTATCGAGCCATTCTTCCTTTCCGTAAAGAACACCAACACCCGTTGGGCCGTATATCTTGTGTCCGGAAAAGGCATAGAAATCTGCATCCAGGTCCTGAACATCTACTTTCATGTGAGGAACGGACTGTGCACCGTCTACTAAAACAGGCACGTCGTGCTCATGAGCAAAGGCAATCATCTCCTTAACCGGATTGATGGTTCCCAGTACATTAGAAACATGTGCTATAGAAACCAGTTTTGTCCGTTCTGAGAAGAACGATTTATACTCTTCCATGATCAGTTCGCCCTTTTCATTGATAGGCACAACCTTTATAGTGATTCCTTTGCGGGCAGCAAGCATCTGCCAGGGAACAATATTACTGTGGTGTTCCATCACAGAGATTATAATCTCATCGCCTTCCTTGCAAAAAGCTTCGCCGAAGCTGAAGGCTAGAAGATTGATTGATTCTGTGGTGCCACGGGTAAATATAATTTCGTTTGTACTGCGGGCATTGATAAACTGCTGAACAGTTTTACGTGAACCTTCGTGCAATTCCGTAGCTTGCTGACTGAGGAAGTGAACTCCGCGGTGAACATTGGCATTCACTGAGTAATACTCCTCCGTAATTGCTTCGACCATACAGCGGGGCTTCTGAGTGGTTGCTCCGTTATCGAAATATATCAAAGGCTTGCCGTACACTTCGCGTTGAAGTATAGGGAAGTCCTGACGAATAGCTTCTATATTGATCATTGATTGATTTATTTTTTATTTATCAATAAACTTATTTGCACCCTGCGCAACCCACACATTTACTTAATTCGCCACGGAAGCGTTTCTCTATCAACAAATGCAGACGTTCTTTAAGAACATCTATGCGGATATTGTCAACTACTTCATTAACGAAAGCAAACATAAGCAGTAAGCGGGCTTCTCTTTGTGAGATACCGCGAGCCTGCATATAGAAAAGAGCTCCTTCATCCAATTGTCCAACCGTTGCTCCATGACCACACTTCACATCGTCGGCATAGATTTCAAGTTGTGGCTGGGTAAACATTCTGGCTTCTTTGGTTATACAAAGATTCCTGTTTGTTTGCTGAGAGAATGTTTTCTGTGCATCCTTACGAACCAAAACCTTTCCGGCAAATGCACCGCGTGCTTCGTCGTCAAGAACATATTTAAAGAGTTCATTACTGGTACAATTGGAAACAGCATGATCAATAAATGTATGATTGTCCACTTGCTGATTTTTATCTGCAATAGCCATACCACAAAGGTTTATCTCGGCATGTTCACCAGCCAGTAAAACGTGTGTACGGTTACGGGTAGTACCGTTATGCAGTGTCATTCCGTTGAGAAGAACATTTGATCCTGCCTCCTGACGTACATAACAATTGGAGATTCTTGTACTTGCCACATGAGTTTCTTCCAGCTCATACATATCAAACACAGTATTCGGCCCTGCAAACACCTCTATTACCTGAGTAGTGAGAAAGTTTACCTGATCCTGTGCATGGTCGCAAACCAGCAGTTTGGCTTGTGCACCATCTTCAAGTACCACAAGAACACGGCGGTTGACCATAAAGTCCACATCTCCTCTAAGGATATTCACCAGCTGAATGGTGCGTTCCACCACTACTCCTTTAGGAATATAAAGGAAAACACCATCCTGAGCGAATGTAGTATTGAAAGCTGTTACTCCGTCTTCCGAAGTTTTGGCCAGCTTACCATAATACTTGCTCACAAGTTCCGGATGAGTCTGGGCCATCTCTTTCAGACTGCCCATCAGCACTCCTTCTGGAAGCTCAACCTTTGGCTGAGCTTTGGTGTAAAAAGCATCGTTTACAACGAAGTACAGCGATGTGCTCATGTTTGGCACGTCACACTTAAATACTTCATACGGATTAACCGGTATTTCCAGACGGTTCAGGTTCAATCCATAATCCGGAGCAAAGGCTTCGCTTATATCTGTATATTTATAATCTTCCAGCTTCTGGGTGGGAAAGCCCAATCGTTCAAAGTCGGCAAAGGCCTCAACGCGTTTGGCATTCAGAACTTCCGCACTGTGTGAACAAATCATCGCTTCACACTGAGAAAAGAGGTCGATATATTGTTGTTCTACCATAATCTTATTTGTTAACTGCCGGCATTCAAATGAGATGCCAACAAATTAATTATTATTCTCCCAGTTCTTTCTTAATCCAGTCATAACCCTTTTCTTCGAGTTCAAGAGCTAATTCCGGTCCGGCAGTCTTTACGATTTTTCCCTGATAAAGTACATGTACAATATCCGGTTTGATATAATCAAGCAATCGTTGGTAGTGAGTAATCACAATTGTAGAGTTCTCTGGAGTCTTCAAAAGGTTCACTCCGTTGGCCACAATGCGAAGAGCGTCAATATCCAGACCACTATCTGTCTCATCCAATATAGACAAACGAGGTTCCAACATTGCCATCTGGAAAATTTCATTTCTTTTCTTCTCACCGCCACTGAAGCCTTCGTTAACTGAACGGTTAGCCAATTTAGTATCCAGTTCAACAACCGCACGTTTCTCACGCATCAGTTTCAGGAACTCACTGGCAGTAAGAGCAGGGATGCCTTTATATTTGCGATGTTCATTCACAGCAGTACGCATAAAATTCACCATACTTACTCCCGGAATCTCAACCGGGTACTGGAAACTTAGGAAAATTCCCTCACGACTGCGGTCTTCAGGAGGCAAATCCAACAAGTTCTTTCCGTAAAAACTAACAGAACCTTTGGTCACTTCAAAAGCCGGATTACCGGTCAGTACCGACGACAATGTACTTTTTCCTGATCCGTTGGGCCCCATAATGGCATGAACCTCTCCGGGTTTCACAGTCAGGTTTATTCCTTTTAATATCTCTTTGCCGTTAATACTGGCATGTAAATCTTTTATCTCGAGCATATTATTTTAGTTTTTATTTATCCTACTGAACCTTCCAAAGAAACCTGCAGCAGCTTCTGAGCTTCCACAGCAAACTCCATCGGAAGTTTATTAATTACTTCTTTTGCATAACCATTTACAATCAGGCCAATAGCATCTTCCGTTGAGATACCTCTCTGATTGCAATAGAACAGCTGATCTTCACTGATCTTCGATGTGGTAGCTTCATGCTCAACTACCGCTGTTTCGTTATGAATATCCATGTAAGGGAAAGTATGAGCTCCACACTTATCGCCTAACAGCAGACTGTCACACTGGCTATAATTACGGGAACCTTCGGCTTTTTCCACAACCTTAACCAATCCGCGGTATGAGTTCTGGCTATGCCCGGCAGAAATACCCTTAGACATAATAGTGCTCTTGGTATTCTTTCCCAAATGAATCATCTTAGTTCCGGTATCTGCCTGCTGGTAGTTATTGGTTACCGCCACAGAATAGAATTCTGCCACGGAATTATCACCGGCCAAAATGCAACTTGGGTATTTCCAGGTAATAGCCGATCCGGTTTCTACCTGAGTCCAGGATAGTTTAGAATCGTTCCCTTTACAAATACCTCGTTTGGTTACAAAATTGTAAACACCACCCTTACCGTTACTATCGCCCGGATACCAGTTCTGTACGGTTGAATATTTCACCTCTGCCCGTTCGTGAACAATTATTTCCACAATGGCAGCATGCAGTTGGTTTTCATCACGCATTGGAGCGGTACAACCTTCCAGATAACTAACATAAGCATCATCATCGGCTACAATCAGTGTTCTTTCAAACTGACCGGTATTAGCTGCATTGATACGGAAATAGGTAGAAAGTTCCATTGGGCAACGTACACCTTTAGGAATGTAAACAAACGATCCGTCAGAGAACACTGCTGAGTTAAGCGACGCAAAGAAATTATCTCTGTAACCAACCACGCTTCCCAGATACTTCTTAACCAAATCGGGATGTTCACGAACAGCCTCACTAAAAGAGCAGAAAATGATTCCTTTCTCCATCAGTGTTTCCTTAAAGGTAGTCTTAACAGAAACTGAGTCCATTACGGCATCTACCGCCATTCCGCTTAATGCCAGACGTTCTTCCAAAGGAATACCCAGCTTATTAAATGTTTTGATCAGTTCAGGATCAACCTCATCGAGCGATTTTGGCCCTTCTTTCTTCTTAGTAGGGTCAGCATAGTAACTAATACTCTGATAATCTATTTCAGGAATAGTAAGATGTGCCCATGTTGGCATCTCCAGTGTTAACCAATGGCGATAAGCCTTCAGTCGGAATTCAAGTAACCATTCCGGCTCATTCTTTTTAGCAGAGATCAGACGAACTACATCTTCATTAAGCCCTATGGGGATAATGTCGGTCTGTACGTCGGTAGTGAAGCCATATTTGTACTTCTCCTCCGTAATCTCTTTCAAATATTTATTGGGTTCTTCTTGTTGCATATTTAATGAATATATTTATTCGAAACTTCTTTAACCAAAGGGAATACGATTCCCGCAACCTTCTGCGTTGGATAGTATAACAGAGCATCCTGCTTATTTGTTTGCGAAATCAGATGATTACTTCCATCTATGAATTGCACAACATTAATGAATATGCTTATTATCAAAAGGTATTTCAGTCCGCCAAGGGCAGCTCCCGCCCATTTATTCAACCAGTTTATGTGCATTGCTTCGAGAGTCTTGGTAAGGAATCCGCCGGCAAATGTAGTAAGTAGTGGCACAGCCACCCAGATTATCATAAAGGCTAGTCCTTTGGCAAATGTCATAGAACTGGATACCGAAGGGCAAAGCTTCTCGGCCAATGGCATATAAAGAAGTCTTGCAAGATATAATCCCAGGATTAGCCCTACTGTAGAAACAAAGAGTTTAACTCCTCCCCTCCTATAGCCCGTTACAGCTCCGGCACCTATAACCAGTAATATCAATAGATCAATTGTCTTCATATATATCTATATACAAAAAATGTGCCGAAGTGCCTCTTACTATACCAAATATTGATAAGTCAGCACATCGGCACATTATTATTGTCTTTCTGACAAGCCAATCGCCTATTGGCAAATTGGCAAATCAGTGTATTATAATGTTTGTTTCACTTCTACTTCTTCGAATGATTCAATGATATCGCCTACCTTTATGTCACTATAGTTTTGTAAGCTGATACCACATTCATAATTCACGGCAACTTCTTTCACGTCATCCTTGAAGCGCTTCAATGCATTAATCTCACCGGTAAAGATAACAATACCATCACGGATAAGACGTGCTTTATTAGAACGTTTCACTTTACCTTCCTTAACCATTGCACCGGCAACAGTACCAACTTTGGTAATGTGGAACACTTCGCGAACTTCGATACTTGCAGTAACTTCTTCCTTAACAACCGGAGCAAGCATACCTTCCATAGCGGCCTTCACTTCTTCAATTGCATCGTAAATAATAGAATACATGCGGATATCAACACCTTCCTGTTCAGCGAACCTACGGGCAGAAGCTGATGGACGTACCTGGAATCCAATGATAATAGCATTGGAAGCGGCAGCCAAAGTCACATCTGATTCAGAAATCTGACCTACAGCCTTATGAAGAACGTTAACCTGAATCTGTTGAGTAGAAAGCTTGATCAAGGAGTCGGACAATGCTTCAATAGAACCATCCACGTCACCCTTCACAATGATATTCAATTCCTGGAAGTTACCCAATGCGATACGACGGCCAACTTCATCCAAAGTAAGAAGTTTCTGAGTACGTAAGCCTTGTTCACGTTGTAACTGCTCACGTTTGTTAGCAATTTCACGAGCTTCCTGTTCTGTTTCAATCACATGGAAAGTATCACCGGCAGTTGGAGCGCCGTTCAAACCAAGAATCAATACCGGTTCTGAAGGACCAGCTTGTTTAATACGTTGGTTACGTTCGTTGAACATTGCTTTTACTTTACCGTAATTAGTTCCGGCAAGCAGAATGTCACCCATCTTTATTGTTCCGTTTGATACAAGAACTGTGGCAACATATCCACGTCCTTTATCCAAAGTAGACTCAATAACTGAACCAGTTGCATTACGATTTGGATTTGCTTTCAAGTCAAGCAACTCAGCCTCAAGCAATACTTTTTCCAACAATTCATGAACGCCCTGACCTTTTTTAGCAGAGATATCCTGAGACTGGTATTTACCACCCCATTCTTCAACCAGGTAGTTCATACTTGCCAATGTTTCCTTGATCTTATCAGGGTTTGCATTTGGCTTATCTACCTTATTGATTGCAAATACGATTGGCACACCGGCTGCGACAGCATGGTTGATTGCTTCTTTTGTCTGAGGCATCACATCGTCATCAGCGGCAACAATGATAATTGCAATATCTGTAACCTTAGCACCACGAGCACGCATCGCTGTAAACGCTTCGTGACCCGGAGTATCAAGGAATGTAATTCTTCTACCGTCTTCAAGCTTAACGTTGTAAGCACCAATATGCTGAGTAATACCTCCGGCTTCACCGGCAATTACATTCGCTTTACGGATATAGTCGAGCAATGAAGTCTTACCATGGTCAACGTGTCCCATTACTGTTACGATAGGAGCACGTGGTTCCAAGTCTTCGTCTTCATCCTCTTCTTCAACGATTGCTTCAGACACGTCTGCACTGACATATTCAGTCTTAAATCCGAATTCATCAGCCACAATATTAATTGTTTCAGCATCAAGACGCTGGTTGATGGAAACCATCATGCCAATGCTCATACAAGTAGCGATAACCTGATTAACAGATACATCCATCATACTTGCAAGTTCGTTTGCAGTTACGAACTCAGTAAGCTTAAGCACTCTGCTTTCTGCCATTTCCTGATCTTCGATAGCCTGTTGACGTGAAATAACAGCTTCACGTTTCTCTTTACGATATTTTGATGCTTTATTTTTTCCTTTTGTAGTAAGACGAGCCAATGTCTCTTTAATCTGCTTAGCTACATCTTCATCGTTTACTTCAGCTTTAACCACTGGTTTTTTGAAACGATTGCCTTGTTGCTGACCTTTATTAGCTGGTCTATTACCCGGATGGTTGCCCGGATGACCGCCACCCTGAGGTCTATTTACTCTTTCACTGTTTGGAACAGGGCGAGTAACATTTGAAGGAGAATTAGATACACTATTAATATCTACTCTTTCCTTATTTATTCTGCTACGTTTCTTTTTCTTCTTATCTTCATCATCCTTATTTACCTTTTCAGGTCCAACAGTCTTTGTAGTCTTTTCATCATCTTTGCGGATTTCTTTGATGATAGCATCTTTCATCTGCTTTTTCTGCTCCATGCGAAGCTTGTCTTTCTCTTCACGCTCTTTGCGTTTTTCCTCTTTCGACTTCTTTTTGGGACGGGTGGATTGGTTCAGTGCCGCAAGATCTATCTGTCCGACTACATTAATCTTTGAGACAAATTCTGTGGTAGGGTGAATTTTGAATACGTCATCTTCTTCGGTTTTTTCCACTTGCTCAGCCATTTCTTCCTTTTTTTCCTCTTTTAATTCAGACTTAGGTATATCTTTCTTTATCTCTGCAGGCTTTGGAGTCTCTTTCACTGACAGCCACTACAGGTTTTTCTTC
>Ga0183099_1000260_pt1 | contig 43598 bp, 29 predicted proteins | sample Biomet1_FD_127788 | JGI IMG/M metagenome (GOLD analysis project Ga0183099, IMG submission 127788) | Microbial communities from bioreactor (seeded with anoxic lake sediment) at LBNL, California, USA - Biofuel metagenome 1 | ecosystem: Engineered > Bioreactor > Anaerobic > Unclassified ... | reverse complement strand
TCCATCGGGCATTGTCATTCTAGTTATTTCTTTTGCACCAAATGCTTTCTTATAAAATTCGATTGCTTCCACTGCCCCTTTAATGTTAAGATATGGGGTTAACGTACTATACCCCTCTGGAATTGCTTGTTTTTTAGTTGCCATAATTGCTTTGATTTAGATAATACTATTATAAACTGAATTCGGTTTTGAGCTGTTCTACCCAATCCTTGATTCTTTTTCTGTCTGATCTGACTGGTTCTCAATATCCAGAGCCAGTCCCTGGAATTTACCATCTTTTAGCGCATGAGACTGATTAAAAGTATACCCGTCCGGAGAAGTCAACCCTACAAGTTTTGCTCCTGCTGCTTCAAATGCTTCAGCCAAAAGACCTATTCCATCGACAAAATTATCGGGATAATTAACCTGATCACCTAGTCCGAAAATTGCGACTTTCTTATTCTGAAGTTCTAAAGTGGTTAATTCAGGTATTAACTCGTCCCAATAAGTAGGCAGCTCGCCATCAAACCAGGTAGAGGTGCCCACAATTAAGTAATCGTAGGACTGAAACTCATTTTGCCATGCATCTTCAATGGGAACAATCTCGACTTCTGATTCTCCAAAAAATTCTTGTATCTTTTTTGCAATATTAGCTGTTTTGGTAGTGCTTGTTCCATAAAATAATCCAATCTTTTTCATTGCTTATGTGTCTAAATTATTAATATTCCAACAATTCTTTTGCAGCCTTATATATACGGTCTTCACCGGGAAGAATGGCTTTTTCAAAATTAGGATGGAAGCCCACAGGTGTGAAGAGTGAACCTACACGCTGGATGGGAGCATCCAGATAACGAAACATCTCTGTTCCGATCATTGCTGCAATCTCTGCCCCAAATCCTGAAAAGACTTTATCTTCATGCACAACCAGCACTTTACTGGTTTTCTTTACGGACTCAAAGATAGTCTCTTTGTCCAAAGGAATCAGTGAGCGGAGATCTATTACCTCAACGTTCCAGTTATGCTCTTTGGCAAGACGATCAGCTACTGCGAGGCAGAAATGGGTTGTATTCCCGTAAGTAATGATACTAAGATCTGTTCCTTCACGGCGGATTCTTGCTTTTCCAAAAGGAACTTCAAAATCATCGGGCACTACACAAGCAGCATCAACTGCATTATATAATGCTTTAGGTTCAAGATAGAGTGTGAATCCTTTTGATCGCATGCTGGTTCGTAATAATCCTGCGGCATCGTCGGCAAAGGATGGATATACAATACGGGCACCGGGAAGTGTAGTTAGTGCTCCTTCAAGTGTTTGCGAATGATACAATCCTCCGCCAATATAACCTCCGGAAGCAAGTCGAACTGTCACATTGGGTACAAACTGTCCGTTACTACGCCAGTATTCATGGGTACACTCAACATATTGCTCTATACCCGGCCAGAAATAATCGGCAAATTCAGCTCCTTCTATTACAATTCGTATTTTAGGATCAAAGCGGCTCATTCCATTAGCTGTGCCCACAATAAAATCTTCTGCTATAGGAGCATTAAACACACGGGCTATGCCAAACTCCTGCTGCATACCTTTCGATACATTAAACACACCACCTTTTTCTTTATTGGCAACATCCTGTCCCCAGAAAAAAGTATCGGGATTGTATCTGAATTCAGCTTTTAATGTTTCGTTAATGGCTGTGACCATATTCTTTTTCTCTCCCTCCTGATTGTGTATTCCGTCAATGTACACTTTTGGCTGATAAGACTCTGGCAGCACAAAATCAAGAACTGTTGACGCATCAGGATCCGGTGCGGCAATGGCTTTGCGGTTGGCCATGCTTAATTCCTTCTTAGCTTCTTCCTCAATCTTTTTAAGTTCTTCCTCGGTGAACCGTCCGTAACGCAACAGCATTCTCCGGAATTTTTGTAATGGATCGGCAGCTTTGACATAGGTCAGTTCATTATCATCCCGATATAAAACATGTTTATCTGAGTTAGAGTGTGAACCAATACGTATACAGTTGGCATGAACAATAACCGGATTATGAGTAGTGATGGCATATTCACGAGCCTCAGTCATTGCATTCATTGAATCGAACACATCTTTTCCATTGCAATAAATAATCTTCAGATTCTTGAACCCTGAAAAATTAGCTGCAACTTTACGATTAGCAGTCTGGTCTTTCTTTGGTACAGAGATTCCAAAACCATTATCCTGTATCACAAAGATAACAGGCAATTGCTCGGTACTTGCTCCGTTGATAGCCTCATATACATAGCCTTCAGAGGTTGAAGACTCACCATGGGATGTAATGGCCACTCCTTTGTGACCATAATACATCATGGCACGAGCCACACCAACAGCATGAAGATCCTGAGTACCAGTGGCCGACGAGATATTCTCTATGTTCCACTCCATTTTTGCAAAGTGATTGGACATATGCCGTCCTCCGCTTGTGAGGTCAGTGGCTTTTGATAATCCGTTAAGGATTATCTCTTCTGCAGTCATTCCCGCAGAAAGTGCAGCAAGCATATCCCGGTAATAAGGAAACAGGAAATCTTCTCCTTTTGTAAACACCTGCCCCATAGCAAGCTGTATGCCATCATGTCCGGCATAAGGTGCATGAAATGACCAGCCCAGTGATTGCAATAAATAGGCAGGGGCTTTCTCATCCAATGCTCTTCCGAGTGTCATCAGATGATACCATTTTTTGAGAGTCGCTTTATCGGTTGTCTTTATATCGAACTTTTTCATATTGTTTTGTCTTTTAATAAATTACTGCCCAATCTGTAAATCAAGCATTCCAGTTTTCAAGATAATCGGCAATACGTTTTAAGAAAGCACCTCCCAATGCACCATTCACAATGCGATGGTCATAAGAGAGTGAAAGATACATTTTATGACGGATTGCAATGGTATCGCCTTCGGGAGTTTCAACAACAGCAGGCTTTTTCTCAATATAACCCACACCAAGAATTGCTACCTCCGGTTGGTTGATAATAGGGGTACCAATAATGTTTTTAAATGATCCGAAGTTAGTTATGGTAAAGGTTCCACCTTGAATATCATCGGCAGATAATTTTTTACTGCGGGCTTTAGATGCCAGAGAATCAATGTTCGCAGCAAGTCCGCTAAGGCTTAATTTATCTGCATTGTGTATAACGGGAACAATGAGATTTCCATCATTAAGCGATACCGCTACACCTATATTTATATGTTTCTTTAATATCATACGATAGCCGTCTACCGAGGCATTCACATATCTGAATTCGATAAGTGCTTTTGCTGTTGCTTCCACAATAGCCGGCATATAAGTAAGACTGATACCTTCATGACGCAAAAAGGCTTCTTTATTACGTTCGCGCCAGCGTACCAGTTTAGTTACATCAACCTCAACAATGGTAGTAACATGTGGCGATACGTTTTTAGAGTGAACCATGCTGTCTGCTATTATGCGACGGATAAAGTCCATTTCTACAACTTCATCACCTTCAGAGACAACAATTCCGGGTGCAGATACAGATGTGGATTTTGTTTCAGCAACTGCAGCAGGCTTGGATTCAACAGCAGGTTTAACCTCAGAAACAGCCTTCAGTTCAACAGCCTCGGCAACAACTTTTTGCTCTGTAGCTCGAACAACCGGTTGTACACCTTTCCTTTTATTATCGATATAGTCTTTGATATCTTTTTTACTTAAACGCCCCAGATAGCCAGTACCAGGAATAATATCCAGCTCTTCTTTAGAAAGTTGAGCTTCCTGAGCAATCTGGAGTACAATGGGAGACAGCCATCTTGCATCTTCTTCTTTTGGTGCAGAAACACTTGTAGCGGTTGGTAAATTCTCTTCTTCTGATGAAACGCCTTCGGAAGTATCTCCCGATGCCTCTTCATCGGAGTCACCTTCAAGCTGCACAAGAGCAACAACCGTACCCACAGAAACTGTATCTCCTTCCTTGAAAAGAAGTTCCAGAATCTTACCATCCACCGGAGAGGGTATTTCCGCACTCACTTTGGCTGTACTAACTTCAAACAAAATATCGTCTTCCTTTATAACATCGCCCACTTTCACAGACCAGGTTATAATAGTTCCTTCAGTTATACTTTCGCCCAGTTTGGGCATTTTTATTTCAAATTTGGACATATGTGATATTTTTTAAGAATTTATTTATCATTAATTACTATGATACATTAATAAACATGAGAAAGAGCGGATTGTTTCAGAAATGGTTATTTATGAAAAGAAGCATTAAAATTCCAGTCTGATGTGGAATATTTCGCTTCTCTCAATTGTGCAATAGCTGCTACATCCTCTTTACTAAACGAATAAGTATAGTTCTCCTCCTTGTTTTCTATAAAATAGTTCATTGCTAATCTTTTAAAATCCTGAATTTGCATTGAACCGGGTAAATATTCACGAATATTAGTTACCTGACTTCGCACCGATTTTACGGAAACAGGACGTTGATTGGCAGTAATGTTGTTGAGTTGTTCCGGATTACTATGCAACGCAGTAGAAAGATTTGCCAAATCTGTTGAAAAAAGGAGCGTTGCATGATACATTACTCTCTTTTTGTGAATGCACTGAGCACTACCCGATATCTTTAAACCATTAATGGTAAGGGCACGCCGGTCATCTGCTTTTGCATCAATTCCTATATTTGCAAGCATACTAATAATCTGCTTTGAAAATTTATCAAAATCTGCATTATTACTGTTCTCTATAAAGGTAAAATTAAGATTTCCAAGATCGTGATAAACAGCTCCTCCTCCCGAGAATCTCCGTACCACCTTTATTTGTTTATCCCTGACAAAATCTAAATTGACCTCAGCCCAAATATTCTGATGTTTCCCAATAATAACGGATGGCTCATTTTGCCACAACATAAAAATATCCTTAGTAAATGAATGAAAGAGATACTCTTCTGCAGCAAGATTAAAATAGGCATCGGTAAATCTATTATTAATACAAAGCATTCTTTTTGATTTATTTAAAAAAGCGTTTTTATCAGGCAAAAAGTGTTTCACGAATAATTTCACTGACAGTAGGATGAGGAAATATTTGTTTCTTAAATTCCTCCAACGTAAATCTTTTTTCGATAGCCATGCTCATGCTAACAATTAGCTCAGATGCAGGATTTCCTACCAAGTGACATCCTACTATACGTTCGTCATCATCTATAATCAATTTACAGAGACCATTACCAACTTCATTCTCGGCTACGAATCGTCCAGAATAGGCCATTGGCAGTTTTAGCACATGATAGTTAACTCCATTTGCAGTTAATTCCTCTTCTGTTTTTCCTACTCCGGCAAGTTCTGGATTAGTGTACACCACTCCGGGAATGGCATCATAATTCATTTTATCATCAACTCCCAGTATATGATTGATAGCTACCTCACCCTCGCGGATAGCAGTATGTGCAAGTAAAGAATAGCCGGTAATGTCTCCACAGGCATAAACCTGAGGATGAGTTGTCTGCATAAATTCATTAACCTTGACAGCACTTCGTTGAAGTTCAATGTTAAGATTAGCCACACCTAAATTTGCACTGACAGGCCTTCGACCCACACTCACAAGAATCTTTTCAACTTCGATTGTTTCAGTTTTACCGTTCTTCTCAACAAGAACCTTACCGGTTGCTACCTCAGTAACCTTTGCATCAATTAAAAAGCGTACTCCTTTTTTGGTATAATCGGATCTAAGCATGGCAGAAGTTTCCTTATCCATAGCTCCCAATATTTCGGGCATCATTTCAATAACTGTTACTTTTACGCCTAAGCTGTTAAAGAAAGAGGCAAACTCAATTCCAATTACTCCGCCCCCGATTATGGCAATTGACTGTGGCAACTCTTTTAATTCCAAAGCCTCTTTTGATGTCCAGTAATCAACTTCAGACAAACCCTTAATGGGTGGAATAACTGTTTCGGAACCTGCACAGAGCAATACGAATTTTACAGAAAATACTTCTTCACCACTAACTACACGAATGTTGCCGTCTTTCTCATCCAAAATAGAAGCTTCTCCCTTAACAGTAACTACTCCGTGAGCTGCCAATTTCATCTTAACGCCTCCCGTTAATTTCTTAACGACCTTATCTTTACGAGCAATAATTGCCCCAAAATCAAAAGAGGGATTACTATCGGCTATAATTCCATATTTTGAGGCACTTCTAATATTATCTAAAACCTTTGCCGAATACAACAATGTTTTTGTGGGAATACATCCCTCGTTTAGACACACGCCTCCAATTGCATTTTTCTCAAAAAGGATTGTTTTCAGACCATTTGATGCAGCTCTTTCTGCCGCATTATAACCTGCCGGACCACCGCCGATGATAGCTATTTCATATTCCATAATAATATTCCTTATTTATACTAAGTATAAACAACGAATAACTACAATAAGTTTACTCATTGCAATTTATATCTTGTAATATGGAATAATTTGTCAAAATGCAGGCCTTGAAAAGGCAGAAAATAAGTCCACTAAAAAAGGTAGAATAAACTATTTCTGTTTTTCTGTTAAGTATTTCCAAAAGCGAACAGGTAAATGCTGTTTATGAAGTTTGGGATTAAAGCGTTCTTTGATGCTTATTGATTTAAAGTATTCCTTCCATAACTGTTGAAAAAGTTTTTCATCCTGCACCATGAGATCGTCACTTAATATACCAGAAAGGAGGTGAGATTCTTTATCTTCAAAACGGATTTCTGTTACTGTAGAAAGATCATAATAATAACCATACTCCCGCTTAAGATCATAAATAAGCCATTTTTGGTCGGCAAAGCGATCCTGAAAGTGACTCACCACTAATGACAAGACATTATATATAGGCTCGATAGCAGCAAAGAAAGTGCCATCTGTTGCTTTCTGAAAACGAAGAAACTGAAGTACACGTTCTCTCTCATTGGTTACTTTCTTAAAAATTTTTGTAACTTCCAGCACATCTGGATCACCAAAATTAAGCTCAATGGAATAGGGTACATCAAGAGCTTTTCGAATATAACGGAAAAGAAGCATATCAACTTCAGGAAGTTCGGAAAGCCAACATGTTGTGAGACACGAAACGGCCGTGCGGGAAAGTTTCTTTTGTAATCCTTTCCACACGCGCTCAGCTTTCTCTTTATCCGTACAAATAGTTAGTACCTCATCACAGAACAATGGTAACGGCTCTCCTTCGGCCAGTAATGCTTCCGGAAATGTTTTACGGAAATAGGCATCGAAGACAGCTGTTAACAGTCCCTCAAAGGTTTTATCATAGATGAAGCTCGTCATTATCTTCTTCTTTAAAGGGTAAAATCAATTGCCTGTCATCCATCTTTTTACCGGGTTTTGTTGTGAGCAGTCGACGAACGGTATCTGGATTCATATCATTTACCGAGCGCATTGGCAGTTCGTTACAAGTAATAAAGTACTGGGCTTTTTTCATCACTACTCCTATCTTCTTTAGTTGAGATGCGTTCAGCGTAGAAAAACGGCGTGAGACTACAATTAGCTTTGCAGATTTTACTCCAATGCCCGGCACCCGAAGAAGCATTTCATAATCGGCACGATTGATATCCACCGGAAAAGACTCCGGATGACGCAAAGCCCATGATAGTTTGGGGTCAATCTCCAGATCCAGATCAGGAAACGCATCGTTCACAATCTCGTCTACCTTGAACTGATAAAACCTAAGTAGCCAGTCGGCCTGATACAAACGATTTTCCCTGACTAAAGGTGGCTGTTTAAGTGCCGGAAGACGTTTGTCGTATTCATTCACTGAAACATAACCAGAATAATAGACTCTCTTCATACTGGGGCGATCATAAAGAGAAGACGACAAATAGAGTATATCTTTATCCGTATCGGCTGTTGCTCCCACAATCATCTGCGTACTTTGTCCGGCTGGAGCAAATCGCGGAGCATAGCGATATTTTTTTCTTTCTTCTGTATTTTCCAAGACTCCCTGCTGGATGTACTGCATGGGTTTGAATACACTCTGAAAATCTTTTTCGGGAGCTAATCGTTGCAGACTCTGTTCATTGGGAATTTCGATATTCACACTAAGCCTGTCGGCATACAAACCAGCTTCATTGACTAGTTCCTGACTTGCTCCGGGAATACTTTTGAGGTGAATGTATCCATTAAAACGATGCTTCAGGCGTAAGTCCTTAGCCACCCTAACAAGTCGTTCCATGGTATAATCAGGATTACGCACTACACCAGAGCTCAGGAATAATCCTTCAATATAATTTCTGCGATAAAATTCAATAGTAAGATTGACCAGCTCCGAGACTGAAAAAGTAGCACGTCTGATATCATTGCTTCGACGGTTTATGCAATAAGCACAGTCATAAATACAATAATTGGTAAGCATAATTTTTAGAAGCGAGATACACCTTCCGTCCTCTGCAAAGCTGTGGCAGATACCCCACCCCGCAGCACTTCCTATCCCGCCTTTGGTATTGCCGCGAGTAGTTCCGCTAGATGAGCAAGACACATCATACTTGGCTGATTCAGCAAGTGTTTTTAGCTTTTCGAGAACATTTTCATCCATGATTATTACACCGAAGTTTATTTCACAAAGATAAGAATATTCCAGTGAAAAAACGTTAGTTTTATTTCATCTTCATCCAATCAATACCAACATGAAGGTTATTGTTCAAATCCCAGAAAGTACAGTTTTCCCAGGAAGAGCCTTTACCGTACTGATCAGGATAGATATAGACTTTGTTACACCCCACCCAGTCTCCTCCCCAATAAATCATACCCAGTGAGCCGGCATCACGTAGCTCTTTAGCTAAGGAGATCAGATATTTCCTTTGCCCTTCGGGAGATACTACATAACCAGAGGGTGTTTCGTGGTAAGTATTCACATGATTATCACTCCATCCGTCAGAAGTCCATTGCACGGCTGTTTCCAATAAAAAGAAATCTTTATTATAGTTCGTTTTCAGCCAGGTAATTAGTTCTTTAAAATTATTCCATTCTCCCATCTTGTGCCAGCCATAATAATAGGAAAGTGCTATGATGTCTGCTTTTAAATTGAGGCTGCTGTTTTCAGTCATATACCAGCGCACATGTTCAGGACTAAAAATATGTGCAGCCACAGGAATAGTCTTGCTATATTTCGTTGCTATGGCTTTAACCGCATCTGCTCCGCGATTAAAGAAATAGACATTGCGAACTTTATTATAAAGATTCATATCTTCAGCATACTGATCATAACCATCAGTCATAAAGAAACTATTTATCTCATTGCCTACTGACACAAATCGTGGAAAGAGTCCTTCTTTTCCTAGTTCATCGAGCACTCGATAAGTCCATCTATAAAGCGAATCGCCTAAAAGAGTCTGATTTTCGCGAACATTAGACCAGCAACGAGGCACTGACTTTTCAGGTTTGATGGTGAGAAAAACTTCCAACCCGGCTTTATGCGCTTTTCTGAAATCTAAACGCATATTTTCAAAACTAAGGTAATCTACCGGTGGTTCTCCTAAAGTATAGCTATTCTCGTAAATCTCAGGTTCTACCATAAGACGTACAATATTTCCACCGTGGTCTTTCACTGAATGAAATGGGGACTTTGCCACACCATTTTCTTTATAAACAATTTCTCCTCTGTTCTCAATATAGGAAGCAAAATACAATGAAGTTCCCCGATAAAAGGTAGCATCTGTTACATCCGGTTCTTCTGGCGTAGAATATCCACCGCTACAAGCAGGTAAAAGCATTACAAGTACAAGAATAAGTACAATCTTTCTGCTATTCATAATGATTTAATAAGGTATACTATTCAGTTTTATTATTCGCAAACTTACACAAATTAGTTGAATTACAAACAGATATCATAAAAACAGTTATCCATAACATTCATTTTTCATGGAGTAAAAAAATACGGTTCACTGAAAGAAAACGTTTGTATAACATGAAGAACTCCCACTTCGTTGATTATATTTTTTAAAAGCCAATATATACTCTACTTTTGCCAAGTAAGATATAGCTACGAATCCATAACTTTTTATATTATGCAAATAAGCACAATTAATGTTGTTCTTTTCTCGTTATTGAGGAGAAACATCATTCACAGACTCAGCATTATTTTCGCTGTACTTCTCATTCTATTTTCATTTCAATCGTGCTCTTCCGGTGACGAAGTTTCCAGCGAATCGGATTCAGGCAACGAGCAGCAAAGTATACCCGATGATGAAGATGATTTAGTGGAAAATTCTGAATTCACCAGTAAAGTGGTTATTGCATTGGGAACATCAGTGAGTATCACAAATCCGGTAGAAAGCAGTGGTGTATCCGTTACTCAGGAAAATGGGGAAGTAATTATCAAATCCACTGCTCAGAATGTGGAGTATGTATTATCGGGTACTCTTACAAACGGTTCTGTTAAAGTATATAGCGATTACAAACTTAAACTAACCCTGAATGGAGTCAATATAACCAACTCCGATGGACCGGCTATCAATATCCAATCCAAAAAACGTATTTTTGTGATTCTGGCAGACAATACTCAAAACACTCTAACTGATGGCAGTTCATACACAACAAACAGTGAAGACCAGAAAGGAACTTTTTTCAGTGAAGGACAAGTTATTTTCAGCGGTAATGGAACTCTTTCTGTAACTGGTAAGTATAAGCACGGCATTTGCTGTGATGATTATGTTCGTATTCGCAGTGGGGTTATCAACGTAACCTCAGCTGTTACAGACGGCATTCATACCAACGATGCCATAGTTATTGATAACGGAACATTGAATATAAATGCATTAAGTGATGGCATTCAATGCGATGAAGGTTTTATAAAAATAAATAGTGGAACTATTACTATTAAATCAGTGGACGATGGTATAACAGCTTCATACGAAGGAACTAACGCTTCTATAACTCCCTATACGGAAATTAACGGCGGAACGATCACTATCACCACATCCGGTGCAAGCGGGAAAGCAATCAAGAGCATGGGTGATCTGACCATTAACGACGGAAAGATTATTGTTACTACTTCTAAAACTGAAGCAGAAGGTATTGAGAGCAAGACAAATCTGATTATTAATAACGGAACCATAGAGGTTACTGCTTACGATGATTGTATCAATGCAAAAAAAACTCTTGCTATCAATGGCGGACAAGTATACTGCTACAGCACTACTAACGATGGAATAGACTCTAATGGTACAATGACCGTAACAGGCGGAACAATTGTTTCAGCCGGCTCTACGGCCCCGGAAGAAGGAATGGATTGCGATAACAATACGTTTAAAATAACCGGAGGATTAATTGTCAGTGTGGGAGGTGCATCAAGCACCCCAACATCAAGTGTATGCACACAACGTTCTGTTCTTATAGGAAGCTCAGCTACATCCGGGCAGCTAGTGCATATTGAATCGACAAGCGGTGATCAAATTTTAACCTTTAAAAATCCAAGAACTTATAGTACATTACTTTTCAGCAGCCCTAACCTTGCCGCAAGTACAAGCTACTTAGTTTATACGGGAGGCAGCGCATCCGGAGGCACGGACTTTCACGGATTGTATTCAAATACAACATACAGCGCCGGGACAAAATCCACGACTTTCACAACCAGCTCAATTGTAACAACAATAGGCAGCATATCCGGTGGTGGCGGCATTGGCGGACGATAATGCAACCACACTTCTTTTCATAAGCTCCCCCTGTACATGACGCTTGTTGTTGTGTGCAGGGGTTATTTATTTTTTTGGTTCAAAATCAAGTGAGATAGAGTTTACACAATGACGGACATTCTTTGGAGTAAATCCTTCTCCCTTAAAAATATGTCCCAGATGCCCACCACAGTTGGCACAGACTATTTCCGTTCGTTTTCCATCTGCATCAGGAATCCTCTTTATTGCACCAGGTATTTCATCATCAAAACTGGGCCAACCACAACCAGAATCAAATTTATCTTCCGAGCGATATAACGCTGCACCACATTGCTTACAGTTATATGTGCCTTTTTCGTGATTATTATAATAAATGCCGGTAAAAGGACGTTCGGTTGCTTTATTCAGAATAACAGCTTTTTCTTCAGGAGTTAATTTTTTCATGATGATTGGCTTTTGGTTTAGTGATTCTTTTTGTTTTACCCAGATTAGTTTTGATACATCATATCCTCGTTTTCGTGCCTTTTCAAGTAACAGGTCCAGTATCTCCTTTGAAAGTTGAGGTGCACGACTAAGAATCCAAAGATATTTATCCGAGCTACTACCTATTAAAGCATAATTGTAATTCTTATCAAGTTCCATTACATAATAATCTCCATAGAACCAGAGAAAGAAAGATACTTTCAATTTGCCCGGTTCAGCAGAATTAGGAAGTTTGACCTTTCCTTTGGCTGTTTTATATTTACCAGAAAAGTCGCTCTCATAGCCACTATTCAGCACTTGGATTTTCCCATCCGTCAAAAGAGTATATTCTGCCATGTTGCCTACCAGACCTCTCTCAAAACGATGATCGAACCGGGCTATCTCATACCACTTGCCCATATATCGTTGCAAGTCCAGAAATTTAACAGTCTCAGTATTTATCGGTTTCTCTGTAGCTTGTACGCATGCTGTGAATAAAGGCACAGTCATTGATAAAAAAAGAGATAAAATTGCTTTCATAATTCTTTTTTTGAAAATAAGAACAGATAAAGTTACGAAATTGTTTAAAAGATACAATGTTATAAGTTTGCATTTAACTAAAACAATTAACCATCATATAGATAAATAATTAATTATTTTTTGTATTTTTGTTACTGTACTATCTTGTAAATATTACTAAAAATAAGAAAATTTGAAACAGTCCAGGATTACTCTTATATTTTTAATGCTCCTGTTAGTTAATGGAGCTTATCCCAAAGATATTACCTTTAATCATCTAACAACAGAAGAGGGATTATCTCAGTTTACAGCTAATTCAATTTATGAAGATGAATTGGGCTTTATTTGGATAGGAACAAGAGAGGGATTGAATCGGTTTAGTGGGAACAGCATAAAAACATTCAAATTAGTAAAAAATGATCCAAAGAGTCTTTTTTGTAATAATGTTCTAAAAATTGTTGGGAATAAAAAAGGAAAAATCTATTTATTATGTACTGATGGTATTTCGGAATATGACATCCAAACAGAAAAGTTTACTACGCTTTTACAAGGTGAAATTTCTGCTATATATTATGATAAACATTTATTTATAGGTAAAAAAAACGAAATATATTATTATAATGATCAGACTAAAAGCTTCAATCTATATCACACAATCATTGGTTCTAATATCAAAATCACGTCTCTCTTATTAGATAACAAAAACACCTTATGGATAGGAACTGACCAAAATGGAGTGTACACATTAAACTCTCGTCGTCAGATATCTCATCTAATAAAAAAAGGTAATATAACCAGTATTTATAAGGACTCTTCAAATGATCTGTGGATAGGAAGCTGGGAACATGGCCTTTTTCATGTATCAAAAAAAGGAATCACAAATATCACAAAAAAACCTCTTTCTAAGAATTCCCTTTCATCAAATTTTGTACGAAGCTGTTGTGAAGATAATTTGGGTAATCTTTGGATTGGTACATTTAATGGACTAAATAAGTATAATAAGAAAAGTAAAGAGTATACCCATTACACAGTCACAAATAAACCGGGAGGCCTTACTAATGAGTCAATATGGTGCATTATTAAAGACCGTCAGGGAACCATATGGATGGGAACTTATTTCGGAGGGGTTAATTATTTTAATCCAGAATATGAAATTTACACAAAATATGAAGCTACAGAAATAGAACATGACGGATTAAGCTCTCCTATAGTTGGAAAAATGATTGAAGATAAAAATCAGAATCTATGGGTGTGCACTGAAGGAGGAGGACTAAATTTTTACGACCGAAAAAAACGCTTATTCAAATGGTATAAAGCCAACGGAGGGAATAATGCCATTTCTCATAACAACATAAAATCAATTTATTACGATAACAAGGATGATATTTTGTGGATAGGAACACACTTGGGAGGACTTAATAAATTAGATATCAAGAAGAATACTTTTACACATTATAGAGCAAATGAAAATGATGTAACAAGCCTTCCTTCTGACATTGTCAAAGATATTATACCCTATAAAGGTGACTTAATTTTAGGAACACATAATGGAGTCTGTATATTTAATCCACAAAATGGTAAATCGAAAAAACTATTCGTAAACAGAAAAGAAGGAAAACTTATTAAGATAATTACAGATTTATATCTTGATTATTTAGGTATTCTATGGATTGCAGTACCAGGTAATGGGGTCTTCTCATATAATCTCAAAACTAACGTATTAAGGAATTATCAATATAATTCCTTAAATAAAAATAGCATAAGTAGCAACAATATTAATAGTATTATAGAAGATCATAATCACAATCTTTGGTTTGCAACATCAGGTAGTGGATTAGATAGATTTAATTATTCAACACATTGTTTTGAGAATTTCGACTCACAGAAAAATGGTTTATTAAGTGATTGCATATATTATATTTGTGAATCATACCAAAAGAAATTACTTATCATTACTAATCAAGGATTTTCTCTGTTTGATTATCAGAAAAAGAAGTTTAGTAACTATAGCAAGGAAAACGGATTTCCTCTCACAGCGATAAATGAAAACGCTTTATTCCAGACACGGGACGGTGAAATATTCATTGGAGGAGTTAATGGCCTGATTTCTTTTTATGAGAAAGATCTTAATTTCCGACCTAAGCCATATAATATTATATTTAACCGGCTTATTGTTAATAACAATGAAATTCAAGTGGATGATGAAACAGGTATATTGAAAAGCTCTCTATCCAGTACAAAAGAGATCACCCTGAAACACAGCCAGTCTTTCAATATTCAGATTGCTACTACAAACTTTATTGATAGCAATAAAGGAGAATTAGAATACAAATTAGAAGGATTTTCTGATAGATGGACAAGTACTCACGGTAATAATATGATTACCTATACAAATTTAAATCCAGGAAAATATACATTGATAGTTAGAGCACACAATGGAGATAAAGTAATAGGTGCAGAAGCTAAATTAAAAATAGAAATTCTTCCTCCATTCTACAAAACGATTTATGCCTATTTACTATATATAATAATAACTTCAGTAATTGTATTTTATTTAAATAAGATATATAAAGAAAGAATCAAACTTCAGGAATCGTTAAAATATGAACAAAAACATATTAAGGATATTGAAGGGCTCAATCAATCAAAACTGAGATTCTTTACTGACATATCACATGAATTCCGTACTCCGCTAACTTTAATTATAGGTCAGGTTGAAATGTTACTTCAATATCAATCATTTACACCGGCTATTTATAATAAAGTTCTGGGTATTTATAAAAACAGCGTACAACTAAGAGAATTGATTACTGAACTGCTAGACTTCCGTAAACAAGAGCAAGGACATATGAAGATAAAAGTGTCCTGCCAAGATTTTGTCGGATTTTTAAATGAGAACTATCTTATATTTTTGGAATACGCTCATGCTAAACAAATTAATTTCTTATTTAACAAAAAAATAGAGACATTAGATGTGTGGTTTGATCAGAAACAGCTGCAGAAAGTTGTTAATAACTTGTTATCTAATGCATTTAAGCATACAGAAGCTGAGGGAACCATCTCTATTTCTATAAAACAAGATTATGAAAAGGTAGTACTAGAAATAAAAGATAGTGGAAGAGGAATAGAATCAAAGGATTTAGATAAAATTTTCGACATTTTTTATCAAACAGAGGTAACTGAGTCCGTTTCTGACTATGTGGGAACCGGCATTGGACTAGCATTAACGAAAGGTATCATTGACTCACATCATGGAACTATAAATGTAACAAGTGAAGTCAATAAAGGCACTACTTTTACAATTACGCTTAAGCTTGGCAACAATCATTTTAGTTCTGACCAAATAATTATAAAAGACGAACAACAAGAAATGCTTGAATTAGTACAGCCAGAGAACGAACTTAAGTTTGAACAAGAAGCTTTAGAAGAATCAAAGAAAGAGCGTATAAAGAATTCTAAAATCTTGATTGTTGAAGATAACGAAGGACTTAGAAATATGTTAGTGAATATATTTGAGACTTTTTATGAGGTCATCACTGCTGCAGATGGAGAAGAAGGGCTAATAAAAGCCAGAAATGAAATGCCTAATATTATTTTAAGCGACATCATGATGCCTAAACTTTCAGGCACAGAACTTTGCAAACAAATTAAAGCAGATTTTGACCCCTGCCATATCCCAGTTGTACTATTAACAGCCCGTACAGCAATTGAGCATAATTTAGAGGGACTTCGTATAGGTGCAGATGATTATATCACAAAACCATTTAATATAAACATTCTTGTTTCCCGGTGTAATAACCTTGTTAATGGTCGTCTGCTACTACAAGAGAAATTTAGTAAACAGCCTCAGGCTTATGCGCAAATATTAGCAACAAATCCAATTGATAAGGACTTGATTGATAAAGCTATGGTCATAATAGAAAAGCATCTTGATGACACAGATTTTAATGTTAATACTTTCGCAAAAGAAATAGGTATAGCACGCACTAATTTATTTGCAAAGATAAAAGCCATTACAGGTCAAACCCCAAATGATTTCATTTTGACTGTAAGACTTAAAAAGGGTGCTTTACTATTACGCAATAATCCAGAACTTAACATATCAGAAGTATCCGACAGAATAGGATTCAGCTCATCAAGGTATTTCAGCAAATGCTTTAAAGATGTTTATCATGTTAGTCCGTTGCTTTATAGAAAAGGATTATCCGGCGAGGAAGAAGAGAACACTGATTCCGGAGATGAATAGAAATCATTTGGCACGCAACTAAGATATGTACTAAAATGGATGTATTCTGAACAATATATGAGTTACTCTTTATTACAAACTTTATAGTTTTACATCGGATATAATTTTGTAACACTATAAACGTTTAATTTATGAAAAAACTAATTCTACTCATTATTGCAACAGTTTGTTCTTTTACAGCTAATGCTGAATCAAAGAACGGAATCGTTTACGTAAAATCGGGAGGTGCTGGTACCGGAGCCTCATGGAGTGATGCAATGGGCAACATTCAATCAGCCATTAATCTTGCTGCTACAGATTACCATGCACGGAAAGATGTATGGGTTGCCTCTGGCGAATATACAATTTCTGCAGCCATAATTCTTGCAGACAGTGTAAATGTATATGGTGGTTTTGCCGGAGCAGAAACAACTGTATCTGAAAGACTTAAAACTGGTGTCACAGCATGGGGTTTCACAAATGCTACCGTATTGAAAGGTAATAATCAACGATTAATGGAGATGAAAACGGCATTTGACATGGAGACTGTTATTGACGGCTTTACTTTTACTGGTGGAAACGGAACTGGCACACAACTCAATAATTCGGGTGGAGCAATTGCGATGCGTTACAACGCTGTAATACAAAACTGTATTATAAAAGGCAATACAACAACCGGTAATGGTGGAGGTATAAACATGACAGGAGGAACTCTCCAGAACTGCTACATTGCTGACAATACAGGAGGTGTAGGTGGTGGCATCTATAGTAATCCTGCAGCATCAACAACATCGAATATTTTAAATTGTGTAATTGAAAACAATAAAGCAACCAGTACTACTGGTGGTGGAGCTGTCCGTGCACAAGGAACAGCACATTCCTATTTAAGAAATTTGGTTATTATCAATAACCAGGCACAAAACGGCAGTACTTATAATCCCGGCGGAGCCATTTCCTTTAACAGTATCAATTGCCATATTTCCAACAGCGTGATAGCCAACAATGCAGGTAGTAACGCCCTCTATCTAAACGGAGGAGAAGTAAGTAATACAACAATTGTAAATAATATTGGAGGTGTTTACGCTGCAAGTACAACACTTGCAATCAATCTTGTCAATAATGCGGTATGGGGATGTGTTACAACAGACGGAACAACCGCTACCGGCATTTCCGGAACAGGAAGCAAAGCTGTCATTGCCAACAACAATGCAACATACACAAGCATTCCAACTGCTTATACTGCCGCAGGTAATATCGCCTTACCTTCAAATAATACAAACGGTGAAGTAGATGGTGTAATGGGACCTGATTTTATTAAGGTTACCTCTTTCAAAGGAGCAACAACAGATGCTGCACTGATTGAAGAAATCAGAGCTGCAAACTGGGGATTAAAAACAGGTTCACCACTTATTGATAAAGGTACAACCATATCTGAAATTACAAATGATATTGCTGGCACCACTCGTCCACAAGGAAGTACTTATGACATTGGTGCTTATGAATACACTTCAACACCCGGAACTGGCATTAGTAACAATACTACAAATGACAATGTAAAAATGTATGTAGATGGCAATAAAGTGTATATTACAAATGCAAGTGGAACAAAAGCAGAGGTATTTAATCTTTTAGGCCAATTAATTGAAACTATAAAATCAGGAGATCAAAGTTTCACTTTCAATCAACCAGGAACCTACATTGTAAAATGTGGCAACTTCGTTAAAAAGATTCTTATCACACTATAAGTTTTCAATAAGGATTATATTTATAAAACCAGTGCCCTTAGTTTCAACTCTGTGAAACTAAGGGCACTTTAGTTTAAGACTCCTCCAGATTTAATTTCTTTTTAGCACAATAAGCTACCTAAAATAGTTGATTGGTTCTGATAAAAAGCACCTGTTCATTATAGCAAAAGTTTCTTGCTATATATTTGTCCATTCTTACCAATCGCTCGTATGCAATACAAACCACTAGCGCAATGTGAAACATTAATAACTATGCCATTTTTAATGTTTGAGTAGTTCCCATGTAAGGGCACCCTGATACCCGACGAGTTGTATAACTCAATGGGAAATTGTTCCTGTGAATCAGAGAATGTAACAGAAATTGATCTATCTTTTCTATTCACAATAACACCCGGATTGTTGTCCCCATCAAATAATGGATTCAATGAGGAAACAATCGATGATAAGGAAAGATTTGTTGCCAATCCATTCTTTAATAAGATGGAAATAACCGTTGCACCGGACAAACTATTATCTACATTAACAACAGACTCCGGAACATAGTTGAGTGTCCATTTCCCTTTCAGAGAGACAGTAATTATTTGCTCATTCATTGCATCGGGCAAACAGATATTCAGAGAAACCTTACTCTTATCTGCAGTTTCTTTTGTCATCAATAGACACGGATTATTAACCTCAGTCACTAATGTACCTAAAGATGTAAAATCAGCCTGAGCATTAAAAACCGCATAAGCTGTTGTTTTACTTTTCTCCATCTGAATGATATGGGCAGAATCATTTTGCTGCAATACTTTATATGGAGCATCATTAGTAAGCTTATCTGCCAACAGTTTCATTTGAGAGGCTGTCTTGTTGGGAGCTATTACAAATTCATATTTATCACCTCCTGAAAAAGGAGAATGAGTCAACCATGCTTTAGCAACCTGATTACTAATCAGAGGGAAATTATCGGGCAATGTATTATAGTCAATATTCGGATTTGGAGTAGATTGCATGCCTTTTGTAACATGCAAAGTACCTAAGGAAGAAGACGGTATATAGTAACCTGTTCCTGTTGGAGTAACCATCCAGAATGGATTACCGGAAAAAGAATAATCTTTATCAAGATCACTACTTATGGCATTTTCATTATTAACAAAAAGGTTCCCCACAGATGAACTTAGAATGTTCTGAAAAAGATTGGTTGCCACCACTTTCCCTAGATCTGAAGCAAACTTAATGTTGCTACCCAAACAAATCAACAAGCTATCGCAAGCAAAAACAGTCTTCTTAAATTCAAGCCCTGTTGGGTTATAACGATAAGCCGGTCCGCCCCAACTATTCACGGGATCTTCTTTAAAATCAAGTGCAAACAGTCCACAATCTCCACCGGATACACTACCCGCAAAATTATTGGATTGATACTCATCAGCTCTAGGCAAGCGGCTAACACTCTCTTGTCCGCCAGGATTCAGCTCTTTCCAGGAAGAATGAACAGTTGTTGTTCCCGGAACCACATTCCAGTCCCATCCGTTATTTGTAGGATATCCGCTTGCAGCATATCCCCCACTCCGGTTATACAAAATTTCTGTGGTTCCATAACTCTGATAGCGGCCAAACCTATTAGCATTCGAATATATTTCTGTTCCCCAGAAATCAGAAGATAAGCCACGCATTGTAACTGTATAACCAGCTGCACGGTAAACTCCCATGCCCCCATAATTCATTTGATAAAAACCATTCAGATCTGCAGGCTTATCAGAGAAACGACTACCCGGATAAAACAACTTGCACAGAGCAGCCACTTGCGGATCATATGCAGTTCCCATAATATCCCCTCCTATATAAGCAAGTGTTTCCAATCCATTTTGATTTACTCCGGCAGTCAGATTAAAAGCACCTCGTCCACATTGTGCATTTGAATAAAATGCCGAAGTTCCTGTTGTAACACATTGCTTATAATGAGTTGTTACAAATTCACGCACATGCTCATAAGCATCAATTCCTACATGGAAAGAAGTTCCTTTCAGGACAGCTGCCTGAGTTATCCATGACTGAAAGCCATACATATATGAATTATGCATAGCTCCGTGATGAAAGCCCAATCCATCGGGCTTAATCACACCCGTCTTGCCTGTTTGATATTCAGTCATTTGTTCCAGAAAACGAACAATATGTTTAAGTTCTGAAGCACGATCCCCCACTGTAGGATAGAAAGATGCAAGATTATAATAAAATTGAGATTTTACATGTACCTGATCAAGGGAAACTAAATCGGGTTCATGCTTTCCATAGATAAATCCATAATTATAGCACCAGCTAAGTAAATCAATAACACGTTTCTTTAGATTTACTCCTGGATGAGTGTTATCATAATCTTCATATATTGGCATTGCATAAAGGAAACCTTTAGCAAATTCCCTACAGGCAGTATAATTACTGGATAGCATACCAACCGGCCCTCCACCAGGAGATATTCCATAATCGAGCATGTAACGGGTCAGCTTTATTAAATTATCCCTGGCGCCGGCATTCGCTTTATCGATTGCAGCATAAGCTAGTGAGGCAACATAATAGGCACAATTATATGCTTGATCGGGAGTGTAAACCAGCCATGAAGCATTTGCATTAATGCCTCCGTCGGGTAACTCCTGAATATTTCTGTCAAGAACAAAATTGGTGGCTTCCGTTAGTTTGCTTTCGTATGATTTTACGCTTATATTTTTATAGGCAGACAAGACTGCATCCACTTGGCTTTTATTCTCATCAGTAATCGGGATCGCATCTTTGCTTCCCATTGTCCGCGAAAAAGCTTCCATAAAATAATTATTCAGATTTGCTCTTTCAGGAAAACACCCAGCCAGATAGTCTGTAATCATCTGAGGCCCCATGTGGCAGATATAGAAATTATTCAGCGAAGTAGCTCCGCTATAACTGGCCGAAGTACAAACGCCATCAATCCAAAGAGTTTGTGTATTATCCGCTTTAGATGGTTCATAAGTAATTTCAATCCGATTAAAATTCTGCATTACATCTTTACCAAAATCCTTGTAAATATATCTTTGAAAAGGTAACCATCCCTGATAATTAAGATCCTGTCTTCCCTCGCAAACCTTCTGCGAACCTTTATAAAAACTTATAATCAGCTTATCATTGCCTGGTTTCAGGCAATAAATCGGAATATATACAACTTTATTATATGAAAGTTCCATACCGGGAAACTTCGTTGAATAATCGAGTACTATTTTTGATCCACTTGTCAACTCCCATTTCAACGAACGAGATCCCTCACGTGCATGCTCTTTGCTCAACGAAACAGCACTATTGGACGCAGACCAATAATCGCTATCGGATGTTCCTTCTTCAAAAGAAAAAAGTGTTGTTTGTGCCTTTAAAGGCATAAAAGAAGTAGCCAGTGCTAATAATATAAAACCGGTTATAACCCGTAAAGATGAAATGTCGACGTGGTGCGCGAACTCGGCTGCCAAGTGGAAAAAGTCGTGTTCCCACTGGAAATTACGGCCCGTGAGGCTGATATCGCAGAGAAGCTGCTGGCACAGGCCGGAGCGAAAGCCGGAATTCCGTATGTAGTTCTGGCGGTCGGCGCTAATTGGCCGAATAAGCGCTGGCCGACGAAGCAGTATGCCAAGCTGGTGGAGTGGCTCTATGATAAAAAGGTCATCCCGGTTCTCAGCGGCGGCGGAGTTGTCGACGAGCGCCTGGCTGCTGAAATAGAAGCAGCGGCTGAAATACCGCCGGTAAACCTTGTCGGCAAGACCAGCCTGAAACAACTGGCCCATATCGTAAAACAGGCCAGAGCCGTAATCGGTGGCGATACCGGTCCAGTGCATCTGGCGGCCGGGCTGAAAGTTCCGACGATCATGCTGATGGGGCCGACCGACAGGAATCGCAATGGCCCCTATGGCCAGAGTGAAAATGCCATCGAAGTCAGCTATAGCTGCAAGCATTGCTGGAAGCGGGAATGCCGTTTTAAGCGGGATTGTCTCGCCGCCATCAAGCTCGCGCAAGTGACCGAAAAACTGGAACCGTATTGTTGAAGGCGATGCCTTATCGTAAAATACCAGAAAAACAAGTCAATGCATAAGGAATGGTGCTAAATGACCGATGATAAACAAAAAATAGATTTTGTAATTTGCTGGGTGGATGGCAATGACAGTGCCTGGCAGGCGGAAAAGGCGAAGTATTCGCCGAATCGCAATGAAGATGCCCGGCTCGTGCGCTACCGGGATTGGGATAATCTGCAGTACTGGTTTCGCGGCGTGGAAAAGTTTACGCCATGGGTCAATAAAATTCACTTTGTGACCTATGGGCATCTGCCGAAATGGCTGAATACCGAGCATCCCAAACTGCATATTGTGCGGCATCAAGACTATCTGCCAGCAGAGTACCGGCCGACATTCAGTGCCCGGCCGATAGAACTGAATTTGCACCGGATACCAGGACTGGCAGATCGCTTTGTGTATTTCAATGATGATATGTTCATTCTGCGGCCCTTGCCGGAAACGGATTTCTTTGCTGGCGGCCTGCCGACGGATTTCTGCATTGCCAGCACGATCAGCACTTCTACGAAGGGTGATAATGGTCCATTCGTGAAGATGAACAACATCAGCGTGATGAATTCCAACTTTGATAAAAAAGAACAGATGAAGAAATTTTTCAGTAAATGGGTTTCGCCGGTTTACGGTGGAAATGCCCTGCGCAATTTGATTTTTTACGGACAACATCGCTTCAAAGGTTTTGCGAACAACCATCTGCCGTTTTCCTATTTAAAGAGCACGTTTGCAGACATCTGGGACAAGGAAGGTGAAGTTCTCGATGAAACCTGCCGTCGCAAGTTCCGCACGAAGCTCGATGTGAATCAGTGGCTCATCCGCTATTGGCAGATGGCCAAGGGGGATTTTCAGCCGATCGGCCGTCACTATAAAGGCAGCGTGTTTGAGGTCTATGGTGATGTTGAAACGAATGCGGAATTGTACGGAATTATTGAAAAACAGAGCCAGAGAATGGTCTGCATCAACGACAACGAGGATATTGATTTTGATGGAATCAAACAGCGGTTGGATGAGGCTTTCGACAAGATTCTGCCGGAAAAATCAGGCTTTGAAAAATAAACCTTTAGCCGCTCGATACTGTCCCGGACAGTGCATTTATAAAAAGATGCCGCAAAATAAGAATTTTGTCTTATCTTGCGGCATCTTTTTCAGTTATTTTTTCGCCAGAATCGTTTGAACTCTCTTTCCCATTTGCGCAGAGCGACGAAGATGAGGTGTATGGAACTGACCTTCAGGCGAAATTCCCACATGGACTGATGGGCGGGAATCGGAATGCGCGGCAGGGCGTAGAGATCGGGCTGCCACAGATTCACATGGTCGAAAATAGCGAAAGCACCGAGATAACCGGCGGCTTTTGCCGCCAGGACAGTTTTTTCGTCAAAAAAGCCGTAGGGATAGCAGAGGAAATTTATCTTTGTGGGCAGCTGCGCTTCCAGCAGGGTGCGGCTTTTCAACAGTTCGCTTTCCAGTCGTTCCGGTGGGCAGTTGGTCAAAAAAGGGTGGTCCAGCGTATGGCCTTCGATCTGCATGCCGGCAGTCTGCCAATCGGCAAGTTCCTGCCAAGTCATCGTGCGTGTCGGTGCCTTGTGAAAGTCCTCCCATTTGTTTTCCCGCCCAATCCAGTTGGCGATCGGAAAGACGACCGCCGTCATCGCATAACGCTGCAAAAGCGGCAGAGCAGCCGAATAATTGTCAGCATAGCCGTCATCGAAGGTTAAAAGTACCGGCTTGGGCGGCAATTTGGCTCCGTGTGCATACGCTGCATGCAGCATGTTGGGCGTAATGGTCGTAAATCCGTTTTTTGCCAGATAGGCGAGCTGCGCGGCGAATTTCTCCGGCGGCAGGGCGTTGCGGTCACCGGGGACTGCGGCGATGCGATGGTACATCAGAATCGGCACATAACGGCGAAACTTTCGCTGCAGCAGGATGCATCCGAGTAAAAGCAATAAAAGGATAGAATATGATATCATAGGCTTGCCTCGCTATAAAAAGTAGTGTAACATTAATTATAATTGATTTTGGAACGCTAGTCCACATGAATAAAAAGGTGGTACATGATGAATTTGTTGATTTTGTTTTCCCAGCCCTGGCGGGTTGGCGGCGCTGAAACCCATGTCGAAGCTTTGCTGAAGGGGCTGGCGGCGGATCGGGTTTTTCTTGCCGTCAATGAAGGCAGCGACGAGATTCGGCTGCAGGAACTTGCCCGGCGTTATCCGAAGATGACGCTTGTTAAAATTCAGGCCCGTGGCATGAATGTCTGTCGTTGGCGCAGCGATATCAAAAAATTGGCGGCGCTGATCAAAGCGGAGGAGATTGAAGTCATCGCTGCCCAGCAGCGAACCGCTGGCATCTGGGCCTATTTTCTCCATAAAAGTACACAGATTCCCTATACGGTGACCATGCACGATCCCTGGCATCGGGCAAAATTCAAAGCGGTTTATCCCAAGCTGTTTCCTGTAATTTTTGCCGTCAGCCAAAATCTGGCTGCGGTTTTGCGGGCAGACTTTGGCTTTGCGCCCGGCCAGATTCGGTTGATCAACAACGGCATCGATTTCAGTGAATTTGTGCCCGCGGCCAAAGCGGCCGCCCGTGAAAAATTGGGCCTTGCGCCGGACGATAAAATCATTTTGCATGTCAGCCGCCTCAGCCGGATCAAAGGCGAAGTGTCGTTGAAAATCATCGGAGCCATGGAAGCCGTATGCCAAGCCGAACCGAAGGCGAAACTTGTCATCATCGGCGAAGGGCCACTGCGCGGAGAAATCAACAGGCAGGCGGAAGCTTTCAATGAAAAATATGAGGATCGCATCCATGTGCGGGACTTTGTTTGCGAGATTCGCGATTGGTATAATGCAGCAGATATCCTGATCGGTGAAGGCCGTGTAGCCATGGAAACACTGGCCTGCGAGCGGCCGATCGTCGCCATACGCAATGGGGTGAGCTTTATCGGGGCGATTCGCGCCGCCAATATTGCCTATGCCTGTGATGTGAACTTCGATGGCAAGGATCAGCGCGTCACCGGCGAAAATCTTGCCGCTGCCGTGGTCGAAGCCATGGCGGTTCCAGCCAGCGAGAGCGCGCAGATTGGGGAGTACATAAAAAGCAGGCTGAGCCTGGAAAAAATGACGGCGGATTATCGGCAGGTCTTTGCTGAAATCACCCAGCATAACTAGGATGGAAATGGAAAATCAGGGCAGCGTGCGGCAAAGAAACCGTACGTTGCTTTTGTTATGAAACTATAGCTCACAGAAAGGATGAAGTGCATTGAAAAATATATTGCTGCTGGTGCCGCGCCTGAACATTGGCGGTGCGGAAAGTTATGTTGCCAGCGTGGCGGCTGAGCTGCAAAAGCGCGGTTTTGGCGTATTCGTGGCCTCGGGCGGCGGCATGCTGGCGGACAGGCTGCGATTGCAGGGGATTCCCCAGTTCTTTTTGCCGATCCGCTTCAGCACGGCACTTTCCGCCTGGCTGCTGGCCCGCATCGTGAAAAAACATCAGATTGATCTCCTGCATGCCAATTCCGCGGCAGCGGGAATCACCGGTGTACTGCTCAAACGCCAATACCTGCCGGCGTTGCCGGTCATCTATACGGCGCATGGTGTCTTTGGACACAATGAGAAAGAAAAGCTGCTCAACGAATGCGACCGGATTCTTTGCGTGAGCGAGTTTGTCCGGCAGGATGCAGCGCGCAAAGGCTATGCAGTGGAAAAACTTATGACGCTCTATAATGGCATCGACACGGAAAAATTCCGGCCGGGTCGAAGTGATGCGGCGGCAGTCCGCGCCCGTTACGGGATACCAGCCGATGCCTTTGCGGTGGCTATCATATCGCGCATCAAGAACCTGCGCGATAAAGGGCATGCGGATATCCTGCAGATTTTTGAACAAGATGCCGCGGCGAAGAACTGGCATTTGCTGATTATCGGCAAGGGCAAGAGCCTTTGGAAAATCAAGCAGCGCCTTAAAAAGAACGACTTGGCGAAGCGGGTGCATTGTGCCGGGCATATTGTCGATGTGGAAAACTACCTTGATGCCGTCGATGCGGTGGTCCTGCCTTCGCAGTTCGAGACATTCGGCCTCGTTCTCGCGGAAGCCATGGCGATGGGAAAACCTGCTGTCGCCTATGCGGTCGGCGGAACGCCGGAAGTCATAAAAGACGGTGTGACCGGCTATCTCGTCGAGCGCGGCGATACGACAGCTTTAGCACAAAAACTCGAACGGCTTGCCGTCGACCAAAAAAAATGCGCCGCTATGGGCGAAAACGGCAGGCAATGGGTTGAATCCCGGTTTCCCTGTGATAAAATGATGGAAGAACTGATCGGAATTTACGGCCAGTTGACCGCTGAAACAGATGGAGCTTTAGCAAAAGGGGAAAAACGATGAAAAAAAAGATCTTTAATATTATATCCGGGGCTAAATCCGGGGCGTTGAACATTGCTGTGACCCTCGGCGCCTATTTGGCAGAACAGGGCTATCAGGTCGATACCATCCTGCGCAAATACAACAAAACTGACTTGCAGGCGGTTACGGTCGTCAAAGATCGTTGCACCGTTGACTACATCTGTGCTTTGGCTGCACGCATCAAACGGGAGCGCCCGGATCTGATTCTCGTACATGGATATAGCACACATATTTGGACGAAACTGGCTGTGGCAAAAGCCGGTGTGCCGGTGAAACTCATTCATGTCGAACACAATGCCGAGCGCTATACGCCTTTTCGCAGCTGGCTGACCCGGAAAATGGATGCGTATACAGATCGTTATATCTGCGTCTCCCAGGGGGTAGTCTCACACCTATTGCAGCAGGGTGTTTCGGCTGATAAAGTTTCCGTTGTTTATAATGGCATTGAACGCTTGGACTTTGTTCGGCCCAAGAAAAAGCATGCTGTTTATACCGTGGGGATGACCGCAAGATTTACCAAACAAAAAGATCAGCTGACACTGATAAAAGCCATAGAATATTTGGTCCAGGAAAAGCAGATGGAGGTACAGCTGCTTTTGCTCGGTACCGGGAAAACCAGAAGAAACTGCGAAGATTATGTAAAAACTGCCGGGCTGCAGGATGTAATCTCTTTTCGTACGGGGGCCTTTTCTGAAATTGTATCAGAACTGGATGTATTTGTATTATCTACCCATTATGAAGGATTTGGGCTCGTATTATGCGAAGCGATGGCGGCAGATCTTCCGGTTATCGCCACCGATGTAGCCGGTGCCAATGAAATTGTCTGCGATGGTGAAACGGGATTTTTGGTGCCGGAAAACGACAGCCGGGCTTTGGCGGAGAAAATTCTTTATTGCTGCAAGCTCGAGCCGGCAGTATTGCAGTCCATGCGGGCAGCTGCCAGTCAGGCACTGGATGAAAAATTTTCTCAAGCAAAAATGTGCGAAGCTTATGCAAAACATATCAGCGAACTGCTCAAATAGGCAAATGCTTTGAAAAGTTTTGACAAATACGGCAAGAGGGGTTAGAAAAGTATGGATTTTGATTTTTTGAAGAATACAGTCAAACGGCAGCAAATTTTATATTGGCAGGAGGAAATTCCGGCTGCTGCACAGCAAAATGTCAGTCTGCATATTGCCTATGGAATCGATGATAACTTCGTCATGCCGATGGGCATTGCGATATTGTCTATTATAGAAAACAACCGACAGGAAAACTTCGTCTTCCATGTGCTGACGGAAGAACTTAGTGAAAACAGCATTCAATTGCTCGCGCATATCGCCAAACAGCAAAAAACGATGATTTGCATTCATTATATAGATTCTGCAATTTTTGAAAAATTGCCCTCGACAGACCATTTTACCAAGGCAACCTACAATCGCTTTTTGTTGCCGAAAGTATTGCAGGGCATCACCCAGCGCGTGATTTATCTTGATGCCGATATTCTTTGTCTGGGGGCAATCAGCGGATTGAAGATGCTCGATTTTGCGGGAAAAACGGCGGCTGTCGTACAGGATATCGGGCCGGTTGCCCAGAGGCAGGTTCGTAAATTGGGTTTAAAGAGTCCGCGCTATTTCAATGCCGGATTCTTATATATCGATATTGATCGTTGGGAAGAGCAGCAGATATCGGAAAAGGCATTGGAGTTTTCCTTTGCCAATCTCGGCAAACTGAATTGGCTGGATCAGGATGCGCTGAATGTCGTGCTTGAAGACAAAACACGGTTTATTGAGGAATGCTATGATTATATCTTTGACTTCGGCCTGCCGGAAAATGCGGCGGTGACTGCTCTGCCTGAGGGCACGGTCTTCGTTCATTATGCTGGACGCTACAAGCCATGGCAGCAGTGGTGCATGCATCCCCTGCGGCAGGATTTTTTAAACTATCGCCAGCTTTCGCCGTGGGCGGACAAGCCGCTGCTGCAGCCGCGCAATTATAAGGACATGAAAAAAATGGCGCATTCCTATAGAAAAACCGGGGAGTTTTTCGAAAGCTTGTGCTGGTATGCGAAATATGCCTGGCATAAGCTGAAAGCTATCTGAACTTTTATTCGGAAATGATGAGGAGCGGAAAATAACTTATGGCCTGTAACGGAAAAATAGATCAATGGATTTTTTACCTGATGGGATTGTTTGCCTTGACAACCTGTGTCGTTCCGCGCGTGGCAAACTATATTTTGGCGGTGGCTGTCCTCCTAGGAATTTTCCGCTGGAAAAAACAGCGCCCCGATCTGTGTTTGCCAAAACCCTATGCGAGAGCCTTGCTCGTTTTTTTTGGTGTGATGTTCCTGTCGATTTGGCTGAGCCCGGATATCATAACATCCGCTAAGGAATTTTGGCGCTTTGTCAATCGCCTGCTTGCGGGGGCGGTCATTCTGCTCTTCATTAAAGAAGAGCAGGAACTCTTAAAAATATTTTTTGCATTTTTAGTATCCATGTGCATCAACAATATATATGCCATTTACAAAGGAATCGGCTTGATTGCTGCCGGGGCTGTCGATGTCAGAAGTTTTGGCTTTGAAAACGGGGCGATTATCCTTTCTGGTCATTTGCTGCTTGCTGTGCCGCTTTTATTCATCTTATTGCTTGAGCGGCGTCCTAGCGGCTGGCAAAAATATATCGCTGCTGCTTTTGGCATTGCGTTGGCAGCACTTTTGCTGAATGGAACTCGAATCGCCTGGGTTATTCTGGCTGTTTTGCTGCCGGCGCTTGTTGTCATTTACTTAAAGGACTGGAAAAAACTGCTACTTCTTTGTTTGACGGCGAGCTTCCTCTGCACCGCTGCCATCTATACCATGCCATTTCTGCAACAGCGCCTTTTGAGTTTTACGGATGCCAAACAGGTTTCCAATCAGGGGCATTACTTTATCATGCGGGACTCCCTGCAGATGATTAAGGAACAGCCGATTTTGGGCGTCGGGCTGGGGCGTTATCAAAAAGTGTTCAATGAAAAATATCGATCGGCGGAGCATATTGCATTAGAGCCTGGCTTGACGCCGCATGCACATAATAATACGCTGACCATCTGGGCGGAGACCGGCATATTCGGTTGTTTGGCCTTTTGGTTCATGTTCGGGTCGTTTCTCTATTACAGCTTAAAACGCTGGCTTAAAAGGCGGCAGGCATCGGATCTGATGTTTTTTACGATTACGCTGGCGGCCGTCTTGCAGGGTATTACCGATTACAGCTTTGGCTTTAATCAGGTGGTGAAAATTTATTTTTGCCTGTTGGCAATTTACTTGAATCATCAGCGATATGAAACGAAGGCGACAGCAGATCCGTATAAAGGGGGCAAGAGCTGCGGTTAAGGAATTTCGCCGCAGCAGATTATGCGAAAAATTTTAGTGATCAACCGGCTGGGCATCGGCGATGTCGTACTCACGACGCCCTTGGCCAAACTTATAAAAGATAACATGAATGTGCGTATTGGCTATGTAGTGGCCGGCAAGGGAGCCGATCTGCTCAAGCAGCATCCTTATATTGACGATGTGTTCCCTTACAGCAAAAAGGCAAAAAAGACCATTTTGCAGGACATCAAAGCTAAGGGTTATGAGGAAGCGATCATCGTAGATGAACGGCTGAGTTCTACCCTGTTGGCCTGGAAGGCAGGCTGTCGCCTGCTGAATAAAGGTTTTGAAGTTACGATCGGGAAAAAACGCCTGTTTCAGCGGCCCAATCATGAGGTAAAGGCCATCGAAGACTTTGCCAGTTACAGCCGCCTTTTGGGGGTGGATCCCCAGCGAGGAGACCTTAAAGCTGAAGTTGGGGCCGTCGAGACGGTAAGAGCGGCTTTTGTCAGCGATTGGCTGGCGGAGACAAAGAAAAAGACAAGCAAAATTATTCTGGTCGTTCCCAAGACGGCCGTGACACATAAGAATTGGAATACCGATGAACTGGCAAAATTTAATATCTATTTAAATGAAAAAGGCATTCGCCCCATTTATATTGGCTCAAATTCCGATCGACCGTATATCGATGCGATCGCTGGCGAAAAAATAAATGCAGCCGGAAAATTCGGCTTGCGTGAACTGCCGCTCTTGGCAAAAGAAGCGGCCTTTGCTCTTGCGATGTGCACAGGGCCTTTGCATATTATTGCGACGACAGCCGTGCCGATCATCGCGATTTATGGGCCGACCGATCCCCGCCGCTGGGCTCCGGCTACGGCGATTCCCATCCAGAGCAGTCTGCCTTGCGTTCCTTGCCAGCGCTGGGCCGACTGCCCGAAACCTTTGGGCGAGCGCTGTATGGACGAAATAAAATTCGACCGGGTGTGCGAAATTATGGATAAATTCCTATAAGCATATAAGCAAAAATCCGGGCGTGTGGTTCTGCCGATGAAAAAACTTTAAAATATGTGTCCGTCCTATTTAATAAGGGGATTTACAGGGATGTTATTTGAACATGGTTTATGGAAAGGACGATAAAAATGATAGATTCATATGAACTCGGAAAACAATTGATCAACTGTAAGAAATGGCTGAACTACCGCCGTGTCTGGGTATTTGTTTTGCGGGCTTGGTGGAACAAAAGAGAATTTGAGGGGCTGGCGGATTTTTTTGCGGCAACGCCGCTGCGACAAAGGATTATAGCAAGGCAGCCGGATATTTATATTCAGCTCTTGCGGCAGGTTCTGTATCGCGGAACAAGTACGGCGGATCGATTCACGATGATCACCGAACATTTTTTGGCGCTGGAAGAACTTTTAAAGGAAGAAACTCTGCAAAAATTGTATGTTGATGAGGCGGAAATTGTGCTTTGGCACGATTGCCTGCGGGAGCAGGAATATGCAATGCGCCTTCTTTTTCGAACTGATGAGATCCGCGAAGGGCTTCTGACGTTGAGCTTTACGCAAAATGATGTGAGCCTGTATCATATTAATTTTTCCCTGGTGCAGGGAGGCAATGGACAGCTTGAAATACTGATCGGTGCTTTGCAGGGACACCAGGGAGCGAGTGAGATCTATAAGGAAATGACGAAAGCTTTCTTTGGCTATCGCCCTAAAAATCTAATACTGTATGCATTGCGCAGCTTGGGGCAAAAGCTCGGCGTCAAAGAAATTCGCGCCGTATCGAACTACGGCTTTCAGGCGAATAACCATCGTTTTCGCCGAAATCGCAAGCTAAAGACATCCTTGGATGATTTTTGGCTACAGGCAGAAGGCGTTTTAGCGGAGGATCGCCGCTTTTTTCAATTGCCGGTGACAGAAAAACGAAAGACCATCGAAGAAATCAGTACGCATAAACGCAATTTATATCGAAAGCGCTTTGCCGTTCTTGATAAAATGGAAGCGGACATAAATGCCGTAGTATCCTTGCATATGCCAGCAAAGGACTAGATGGTAAGGAAGGCCATGGGGACAGACCCCATGGCCTTTTTTGATGCGTTTGGCAGTGCCTGTGTTATAATGAAGATAAAGTTTGAAGATCATGGGGACAGACCCCGTGGCCTTCAAATAACAAAAACAAGAGGCGAAAAGGAATGGCAAGACATCCAAGAGAGTATAGTGGGAGCGGCTTCTATCACATTATGTTTCGCGGCGTCAATCGTCAGCCTATTTTTGCAATGCCAAAAGACTATCATTATATGTTGTCCACGATAAAACAGGTAAAAGAGGAGGCCAAATTCAAGCTGTCCGCATACTGTTTGATGACCAATCATGTCCACTTACTGTTGAAGGAAGAGCAACTGGGCGATATTTCGGGCATTATGCAGAAAATATTAACGAAATATTCTATGTATTTTAATCGAAAATATGACCGCTACGGGGCCTTGATTGGCAGCCGCTACAAGAGCAAAGTCGTCGAGCAGGATGCGTATTTTATCCCGCTGACCATATATATCCATCAAAACGCGGTAAGGGCTGGCATCGTAGACCGGGCAATGGACTATCCCTATAGCAGTTATCATGAATATGCGGCCGAAACGTTTAAGCTGATCGATCCGGAAATGATAAAGGCGTTAATCGATACTATTCATTGGCGCGCTCTGCATGAAAGGCTGGTAAAGAGCGAGTTTTCCTTTGCCGAGCGGCATTGGACGGACATTGAAGTTTGCGCAAAGGTTATGGCACTGGCGCAAGTCGGCTCGGCCGGGGATCTCGCCAGCATCGATAGACCGCAGCGCGACGCTGTGCTGGCCGCGCTGAAAGCGGAAGGCGTGCCGATTCGCCAGATCGGCAAGGTGACGGGGCTTTCGCGAGGCGTCGTAGCGAAAAGCAGGTGACAAGGGGTCTGTCCCCATGGCTCTGGGCTTTAAATAAAAAAATTTAATATCCAGTTTGACTGCCGCAAAAATAGAGCCAATGCAAGCATAGCAAGTTTTTTGGACGATTACAGGGTCAGTATGGTATAATGATTCGGAATGGCAATTAGAAAATATACTTCACTGTAAATAAAACAATAGATGATAGACTGGAATCAGGTGTGTATTTGCAGGGGGAAATCCTAGTTACGTTATGGAGAATATAGAATGAACGAATCATTTGTGAAAAAACAGGTGAACAAAAAACAAAATAGAAAAGAAGCATCTTTTCTTGATTATTGTGCGTCATATATAATGCCGATTATTTTACTGGTATCCGATTACATTGCTGTTTTGCTAGCTGAGGGAACAGCTTTCTTTTTGCGCAAAAATGTAATCCCCTTATATCATGAGGTTTTTGACATCCCTGATCTTTATTTTTATGTATTGGTTCCGGGTGTCTTCTTGGTTTTTCTTTATTATGCACATACACATATTCGTCGAATGCCTTTTTGGGAAATTGTCCAACAGATTTTTTATGCGACGTTGTACAGCATGCTTGTGTGCATTTCCTTAATGTATCTTGGCGGTGTGGCAGGCGTAGTCTCCCGTTTGTATGTTGGCATGGTAGCGATACTTGCTTTTTTCTTTATTTGTTTGATGCGCTATAATGTCAAGCGCATATTAAATAAATTGGATATTTTACAAGAGCCGGTTATTTTTATTGGAGCAGGCAAGACCGCAGAATTAGTGCTTCGTTTTTTTGCGAATGATACGGGATTTGGTTATCGGGTAATCGGAATTATCGATGATAATCCGGTGTCCCAAATACTGCCGCAGCGGTTTAGAATTTTAGGTGGAGTGGCGCAGGCGGAGCGTTTAATCAGAGCTTCAAACGTACAAAATGTTATTATAACGGCGCCGGGCCTGGAACGTGATGCTTTGCTCGGCTTGATTAATCGGATACAGCCATATGTCAAAAACATCTCTTTTGTGCCTGATCTTATTGGCGCGCCAGTCGGGAATATTGAGGTAGAGCGATTATTTGATGAAAAAATCATGTTACTAAAAATGAAGAATAATCTTGTCAGCAAATATAATCGGCTTAGTAAGCGCTTATTTGATATTACGTTATCTGTATTAGGGTTGGTTCTCGTAGTTCCGCTATTATTCATTATTATGGTTTGTATCTATATGGACTCTCCTGGAAAAGTTGTTTTTGCCCATAAGCGTGTTGGTCAGCAGGGGAAATACTTTTCTTGTTATAAATTTCGTACAATGGTTCCGAATGCAGAGCAAGTATTGCAGCAATACTTAGCCGATAATCCAGCAGCACGTGAGGAATGGTTGGATAGTTTTAAGCTTAAAAATGACCCGAGGGTAACTCGTGTGGGTGAATTTTTGCGAAAGACTAGTCTGGATGAATTGCCGCAGATTTGGAATGTAATCAAGGGCGAAATGAGTCTGGTTGGTCCGCGCCCGATTGTTGAAGCGGAAATAGAAAGATACGGCGAATACATTCATGATTATTACCTTGTACCACCGGGGATTACCGGAATGTGGCAGGTGAATGGGCGCAGTGATACGACCTATCCTGAGCGGGTTGCCATGGATGTTTGGTATGTGCGAAATTGGTCCGTATGGATTGACTTGATTTATTTGTTTAAGACAGTGAAGATTGTTTTAGAACGAAAAGGTGCCTATTGAAAATACGTGAAACAGGGAGTTTTTTATGAGATACCTCAAGTTACTTTTATCATTTCCTATAGATATTTTTCGCAGTCGAAGATTGCTTTTCGAGCTAACCAAAAAAGATTTAAGGCAAAGGTATTTGGGCTCTTATCTTGGCATATTATGGGCTTTTATTCAGCCGGCGATTACCGTTTTAATCCTTTGGTTTGTTTTTCAAGTGGGGTTTAAGTCCATGCCTGTAGACAATGTTCCTTTTGTTTTATGGCTTGTCTGTGGGATGTTTCCTTGGTTTTTCATCTCGGATAGTATAAGCGGAGCAACCGATTCCATTGTGGCGAGCAGCTATTTGGTAAAGAAAGTTGTATTTCGGGTAAGTCTCTTGCCGGTGGTGAAAATAATATCCGCATTGCTTATACACGTTTTTTTTGTGGGGCTATTGTTTTTGATGTTTGCTGCGTATGGGCATACACCTACATTGTATAATTTGCAGGTCGTATATTATATTTTTGCTGCGATGTGTTTGGTTTTAGGTTTGTCCTGGTTAACATCGGCGTTGGTGATCTTTTTAAAAGACATCGGCCAGCTTGTAGCGATGCTTTTGCAGTTTGGTTTTTGGGCGACTCCGGTTTTTTGGAGCGTAAAAATGATTCCGGAAAAGTATATGATTTTTTAAAATTGAATCCGGCCTATTATATTATTGAAGGCTATAGAAATTGTTTTATCTATGAAAAATGGTTTTGGCAGGATACTAATCTTACCGTGTATTATTGGTTGATTACCGCATTTATTATGCTGGTTGGTGCTGTCGCTTTTAGAAAATTGCGGCCGCATTTTGCAGACGTATTATAAGGTGAAGGGAATATAAAATGGCAGAAGACATTGCAATAAAGGCAGAACACCTATCAAAAATATATAAAATATACAATGCTCCAATGGATCGCTTAAAGGAGTCCTTGCATCCTTTTCATAAACGCTACAGTAAAGATTTCTATGCCTTAAATGATCTTTCTTTCGAAATCAAGAAAGGGGATACCATAGGAATTATCGGGAAAAATGGAGCGGGAAAATCTACGTTATTGAAGATCATAACGGGAGTTCTTACCCCGACCTCGGGTACTGTCTCTGTTCATGGACGGATTGCCTCGCTGCTGGAATTGGGTGCTGGGTTTAATCCAGATATGACAGGGCTTGAAAATATTTATATGAATGGCATGGTTATGGGTTACAGTAAGGAAGCCATGAATGAGAAACTTGATACCATCATTGCGTTTGCTGATATCGGGGATTTCATTCACCAGCCCGTAAAAATGTATTCCAGCGGCATGTTTGCTCGTCTGGCATTTGCTGTTAATGCCTTTGTGGAACCGGATATCTTAATTGTCGATGAAGCCTTGAGCGTGGGGGATGCTGCATTTCAGGCAAAATGCATAACCAGAATGCGTCAGATGATGAAAGCTGGTGTTACGGTACTTTTCGTCACGCACGATATGACCGTAGTAAAGAATTTTTGCAAGAAGTGCATTTATTTGCAAAAAGGAGCGATAAAAATCCAGGGCGAAGCAGAAGAAATTGCGGATATTTATTTGCGTGAAGTCCGGGATGAAATGAATGGCATAAATGAAAATCGCAGCAGAGGGAATATTGCGGAGCACTTCACCTTTGATAAAACGGCAGAAAAAAGTAAAGATGGGTTTAAAGTTGATCCGGCATTTGCCGAGAGGGTGAAAATGTTTCGGCAGGGCGATGGCCGAGCAAAAGTCACGGCGTTTGAACTGCTCGATATGGAAGAACGACCTTTGCTGGAAGCGGACTTTAACCAGCAGATTGTCCTGCGAATTTATTTTCAATTTTACGAAGATGCAGAGATCTGTGTAGGCTATCATATTCGCGACGATAAAAATCTTGAACTTATTGGTACGAATATTGCAGTGGAGTCAAATAAGCTCATTTATGGACAGAAAGATGAGCGATATGTTTTGGACTTTATCACGCGGGTTCCGCTGACCGATGGGATGTATGATATAACACTTGTTTTGTCATCGCCGGTTGACAAGGAGGGTTCTGCGGCTGTATTTAATGATTTGATTGAAAATGCGTATTTGTTGCGGGTGAATCCGCGCAGTGAGGGACGGATCTGGAATAAGGTATATATACCTGTTGAATATAAATTGGATTTTATCGAGAAGGATGAAATGACGTATAAAAGATGTGCTTGTTGTGGCGCTGCTGATATAAAATATACACCATTAGCAGCTTATTATAGCGAACAGATGCAGGCGTATGGCTGTAAGCCATGGCTGCCAGAAATGCTCAATCAAGAAGAATACAGCTGCCCGGTCTGCGGTGCAGCGGATCGAGAACGCGCCTATGCCTTATGGATGAAGCAAACACTTAGCTCTGAGGAACATATCAAGATTTTAGATATAGCCCCGGCAAAGCCTTTGGGAGATTTTGTTAAGAAAGAGTTCCCTTTGGCGGATTATAAAACGGGAGATTTGTTCATGGCGGATGTCGATTATAAGCTTGATATCATGAACATGAAAGAAATTGCCGCAGATTCAATCGATCTATTTATTTGTTCGCATGTATTGGAACACGTTGAAGATGATTTAAAAGCAATGAAGGAACTAAAGCGAATCCTAAAACCGAATGGCAAAGGGATTTTAGTGGTACCGTTGGATCTAAACCAAAAAGAGATCGATGAAGATGCTGCCTGTGAGGATATTGCCGAACGTTGGCGACGGTTTGGACAAGGGGATCACATTCGGAAATATTCACGTCATGGGTATTTAGAAAGGTTGAAAGCAGTAGGCTTTTCGATAAAGGAATGGACCGTAGCAGATCTTGATCTAGGCAAAGCGATGGAAAATGGTTTATCCGCTACCGCTACCATCTATATTGTAAGTAAAAAGTAAAATTTTAGGAGTAACGATAGAAACTTGTTGTACTAGGGAGGCAAAGCGATGGCGTTGGTATCTATAATTTTGACATCATATAATCATGAAAAATATTTGAAACAATCCATTGAAAGTGTTTTAAAACAAACATACCAGGATTTCGAACTGATTATTGTTGACGATGCGTCGCAAGATGCCTCCTGGGAAATCATTCAAGCGTATTGCGATAAGCAGAAAGTAAAAGCCTTCCGATCAAAAAGTAACAGTGGCGGAAGTTTTTGCTGGGAGATTGTGCGAAGCGAAGCAAAGGGAAAATATATGGCGGTACATCATTCGGATGATGTATGGCGCCCGGAAAAACTAGAAAAGCAAATTGCTTTTCTGGAAGCGAATCCTTTGTATGCAGCCTGCTTTACGCTGGTAGAGTTTATTGATGAAGCCGGCGCAACCTATGAATTGCCGGATGGCCATGTGTATAAAGATGTTTTTAACAAGGAAAATAGAAGCAAAGAAGAATGGCTGAATCAGTTTTTTTATCGGGGGAATTGTTTGTGTCATCCGAGCCTGCTGATTCGTCGCGAAATGTATGAGAAATATGGACTTGTCGATATGACTGGATTGGCACAATTGCCGGATTATATGCAGTGGGTGACGTTGTGTCTGCATGAAGAGATTTTTATTTACCAAGAAAAACTCACGGCGTTTAGGCTGCGGCGGCAGAAACAGGATAATACGAGTGCGGATCGGCCAGACGTGCAGATACGTGGTCAGCTGGAAACGTATTATTTATATAAGCAATATAGAAAAATAAAGAACCAGGAAATGTTTTTGCAAGTTTTTCCTGATGCACAGCAATATGTAAAAAATGGAAAAATGAATACGGCATTTGCTTTGGCAAAAATTTCGCAAGCCTTGGGATCGCAGCCGCACCTTTTATTGGCGATGGATATCCTGTTCGAGTTGATCAATCATGTTGAAGAGGCCCGAGAGATTGAGCAATTGTATGGGTATACGGTTAAAGATTTCGTGAAAGATAGTGGCAGTTGTGATATCTTTGCTACGAAGCGAGTACATAAGTATCTGTATGCATCGCTGTATATCGACTATGGGGCTGGTTTCTGTGAAGAAAATAAAATAAGCAAAACGGTATATGTTTGCCGGAGCGGTGATTTTTATGTTGATTATGAAATTAATGCCGAGACCCCCATTAAAAAACTGCGCTTTGATCCTACGGAAAGTGAATTTTTGAAAAGTAATCTGGGAGAAGTTAAGGTAAATGGAGAGGCTGTAGTTTGTCAGCCGAAGAATCGATATACAGGAAAAGATGGTTATGATCTTTTTTATACGGTAGATCCGCAATATGAAATAGAATATGCAGGGACTGGAGCATTGGCCATTGGAATCCGTGGCAAAGTGGCCTATGATGAAAATGTTTTTTTGACGGCGATGAATTTGCTGCAAGAAAAAAATGCCGTTGAGGCAGAGAAAAAAGCGCTGGAGAAAACTTTGCAGGGGATTTATGCTTCGCGGGGATACCGATTCCTGCAGCGATTATATCGTTTTAGAGATGCGATAAAAAAGTAATTGGTGGTTTGTTTGCTGCAAAGCAAAATGGCCTGTGTAAGTTTGAAACAACTGACACAGGCCATTTTGTACGAAAATGAGACCATGAAGAGACATGTATGCGCATATGGACTTCACAGATGGACTCGTTTGTAGTAATATGACTAACAGATGCTTTTTATTAGGTTGAAATATATTTTTGGTTGGCTGGTTTTCGTAAATCAGCACGAGAGCTTTAGTCTGGATAGATCTTTATGGATGAATACAGAGCAAAGGACGCAATGGTAGACGGAGCTGTTTAGAATGTTGAGGAATAGGGAGATTTATAAGGATGCGTTTGAAAAATGATATTGGGGCGACTTTGCGTTTTATAAGAAAAAACAGTTTGCGGGCGACAGTGAAGCGGATCATAAAAGTTTTAAGGGAAAGAAATAATAAAAGTTATCAGCAATGGCTGACGGCAATACAGCCGACGCCAGGGGAACTCAAAAAACAGAGGCTGGAAAAATTTTCTGCAAATCCGTTGATTAGTATTGTTGTTCCGACGTACAATACGCCGGTGCATTATTTAAGGGAGCTTGTGGAATCAATTAAACAGCAGACCTATGCGAACTGGGAACTATGCATAGCTGAAGGTTGTAGTACGAAAACGGATATGCTGGATTTGCTGAAAAAATATCAAGTGGAAGATTCTCGGATCAGAGTGGAATACCTTAGTGAAAATAAGGGGATATCTGGCAATACAAATGCAGCTTTAGCGATGGCACGGGGAGAATACATCGCTTTGGCCGATCATGATGATATGCTCACGCCGGATGCTTTATTTGAAGTGGTAAAGGCGATCGATGAGCAAGCGGCGGATTTGATTTATACAGATGAAGACAAAATGGATGAAACAACATCCTATTTTTACGAGCCGCATTTTAAGCCGGAATTTTCGCCGGATAAATTGCGCTGCTGTAATTATTTTTGTCATTTGATGGTCATGGCAAAAGCACTATTAGAAGAAGTTGGACCGCTTGATAGCCAGTTCGATGGATCACAGGATCATGATCTGGCGTTACGTCTCAGCGAAAAAGCAAAAAAAATAGTACATATTCCTCGTGTACTTTATCATTGGCGTCAGTTTGCCAATTCCATGTCCAAGCAGCATTTGGAACGCTGTCAAAAATCGGGCCGGGCTGCTGTTGCCGCGCATATGCAGCGCCTTGGCTTGGATGGAACCGTAGAACAAGATCATGGATATCGTGTCCGTTACAAAATTGCTAAAAAATCACGCATATCTATTATTATTTTAGGAAAGCATAACGGTCAGGTTTTAGCGGCCTGTCTGCAAAAAATCCAGCAGATTACGACCTATCCCGCCGTTGAAATCATTGTAGTCAAGCTTGCGAAGAATCTGCCGGAGAGTGGTACTAGTGTGGGGCACATTCCCGTCCAATACAGGGATGGAAATGGTGAAAAAGGCGATTATTATAATTGGAATCTTGGAGCCACGCAGGCAGCAGGGGATTACTTGCTGTTTTTGGATGACGATCTTGACGTACTTTTCCCGGATTGGCTGGAACAATTGGTCATGCAGGCGCAAAGAAGAGAAGTCGGGGTTGTTGGCTCTAAACTCTATTCGGAAAATAGGAATGTTCTGGAAAGCACGGGGTATATTATTGGTCGGAAAAACCGTGCATTTTTGGCTTATCAAGGCCTGAATCGCTATGATGTAGGCTATTGTGGCCTTGAGCGTTGTGATCGCAATGTATCAGCGGTTCCTGTTTCACTGATGATGGTCAGAAAAGCCGTGTTTGATGAAATGCACGGGTTTGCGGAAGACTTTGTGGCAGAATACGGGGATGTTGATTTTTGTCTTCGTTTGCTGCAGCAGGGCTATTTGCATATCTATACGCCATATGCCGAGGCCTGGCGCATGGTGCAGCATATCCAGAAACAGAATGCTGCGGACGAGCAGGCTTTCTTGAAAAAATGGCCGGAAGAAATTGTGGATCGGTATTATAATCCAAATCTTACCCAGGAAATCGGCGATTATTCGTTGAATGAAGCTTTATATAAAAAACGGCAGATGCTGGAAGTTGAAGGAGAATGACAAGATGGCTTTGCTGGAAAAAAGTATGCAAGTCTTGAGAGAAGACGGCATGAAAACCTTTTTACTGAAAGTGACCGATTATGTTCGCAAGCGGTTAGAAGGAAGGTGCAATGAGTCAGCCTATGAAATAGCGCAAAAAATGTATTCGGATGTCCTGTTTGTCAACGGCTGCTGTTTGCCGCATCCGCATAGATATCGGGTGACGCATCAGCGGGAACAGTTATTTGCCTATGGTGTTGAATCGCATGAAATATATTATACGGAAGTGCAACCGGATCTGGTAGATCACTTTCGCACGTTTGTCATATACCGCTGTCCAATGACCGAGCAGGTCAAAGAATTGGTCCGTTTAGCGAAGCATTATAATAAAAGCGTGCTTTTCGATATTGATGATCTCGTTATTGATACAAAATATACGGATTTAATTCCTTACGTAAAGAATATGAAGCCGGAAGATAAAAAAACGTATGATTATGGTGTGAATAGCTATCGCGAAATGATGCTGCTTTGTGATGGTGTAATCACGACGACCACAGCATTGGCAGAGGAACTTGGGCATTATATGCAGAACGTGTTTATTAATAGAAATACAGTTTCGGAGGGAATGGTCGGTTTTTCGCAAGAAGCGTTGAAAAAAAGGAAACCGGATGAATCCGTGGTCAAGCTGGGTTATTTTAGTGGCAGCATCACCCATAATAGCGATTTTGCCATGATTTTGCCGATCCTTTGCCGTTTGATGGACAAATATGCTAATTTGCAGCTGCATATTGTAGGGGAATTGGATGTACCGCGAGAACTTGAACCATATAAAAAACGCATTATAGCGCTGCCCTTTGTTGATTGGACGAAGCTGCCGGATTTGATTGCAGCTGTCGATATTAATCTGGCGCCTTTGACGGATACGATCTTTAATGCCGCTAAGTCAGAAAATAAATGGTTGGAAGCTGCACTGGTCAAGGTGCCAACCGTTGCCAGTAAGTTGGGCGCATTTGCTGAGATGATGCGAAATAATGAGAATGGTTGTCTCTGTGAAACAGCAGATGAGTGGCAAACGGCACTGGAGTCTTTGATCACAGATCCCGCGCGCCGGGCTGCTTTAGGGGAGACGGCGCAGCAGTTTGTCTTAGAAAATTGTGTTACAACAACGGCGGGAAAGCAATTCGCTGCGTACATTCAAAAGCAGCAAAGACCTAATATTGCGTTTGTTTTGCCATCCTTGAATATCAGCGGTGGGATTTTAGTGGCTTTTCGGCACTGCGAAATCTTGCACCATGCTGGATATGATGCTTTTTTGATCAATGGGGCCGCAAGGCTGCCAGAGCACCATGTTTGTGCCTTTTATAATGGAGCGAGATTATCCACCGTTGCTCTAAATAAATACATCATTGGGAAAATTGATAAAGCTGTCGCTACGATGTGGGTTACCACGGACTTCTTTAAACAGCGGGGCGATATCGCGGAAAAATATTATCTGGTACAGAATTTTGAGACGGATTTTTACGGCTGGGGGACAAGTGAGCGGGCTTTGGCCAATCGTACCTATTGTCAGGGGGCGGAAATCAAGTACATTACGATTTCTCATTGGTGCAGGCAATGGCTGGCGGATAAATTTGGCAAAACGGCGGGATATGCACCTAATGGATTGGAACGGACCTTGTTTTTTTCACAGCCACGGGATTTTTCCGGTAAAATTCGGATTTTGATCGAAGGCGATAGCGCCTCTCCCTATAAAAATGTGGATGAAGCTTTTCGGATTGTTGCAGAACTGGATCCTGAAAAATATGAGATCTGGTATATGTCATATAACGGAAAATCGAAGTCGTGTTACCGCGTAGATCGGTTTCTTCATAAAGTTCCGTATGAAAAAGTCGCGGAGGTATATCGTGCCTGTCACATTCTATTGAAGACCAGCATTCTAGAAAGTTTTTCCTATCCACCGCTGGAGATGATGGCTACCGGCGGCTATGTAGTTGCCTGCCCGAATGGGGGCAATCTTGAATACCTGGAAGATGGGGGAAATTGTATGCTCTATCCGGCGGGGGATCTTACCGCCGCGCGAGCCTGTATAGAAAGACTTTG